>Ga0070667_100000062_pt1 | contig 143729 bp, 124 predicted proteins | sample KBSS33metaG_FD_64659 | JGI IMG/M metagenome (GOLD analysis project Ga0070667, IMG submission 64659) | Switchgrass rhizosphere microbial communities from Kellogg Biological Station, Michigan, USA - KBS S3-3 metaG | ecosystem: Host-associated > Plants > Roots > Rhizosphere > Soil ...
GGCGATCCTGAAAGCCATCGCGAGTTGAAGTCGCGTGCAGTCACCAAACCTTGTTGTCTTCGCAGCTAACGGATCCTCCCGCTCAAATCTGCCAATCGCGTTTTTACACAGCCTGGGTCGTTAGCCGCCCTATACCCCTTTCCCGTTTTCACATGAGAGGGAGGGACCCATCGCACAGCGATGGGAGGGTGAGGGCCTTGCCTCTTCGCCAGAAGAGGCGCGAGCCTGTGGCTCGCTTACCCTCATCCAACTGCGCCTGATGCGCTAAGCGCATAAGGCTCCATATCCTTCTCCCGCCCACGGGAGAAGGTTTGGGGAATAGCACGAAATGGTCGTTAGCCGCCCTTACTATCCTCTCCCAAAGGAGAGGGGCCGGAAGGCTCGCCCAACAATGCTGTCCTACACCCCGCGTTCCATGCTCTACCTCCAGGCATGGAAAGGCATCCACACTCTTCCGCCCGGTACGACCGGTCTGGCATTCATCCGGTCTGCGCCTGTAACTCAACCGCGACCTGGATGAGACCAACATGCGACGTACCCGCGACGCAGATACGACGTAAGTGCGACGCAGGTGAGACTCAACTGCGACGCACATGGGACTCAAGTGCGACGTAACTGGGACGTTACTGCGACGCAGGTGGGACGTACATGGGACCTTATTGCGACTTTCCCGTCAAAAACGCCTCACAACCCGCAACTTCCGCAACTTCGCCCCGCAACTTTGGCGCGCGGCCGGGCTCAGCCCCGTCAATGCGGTGCGAAAATCACCCCGCCCGTCATCGGTGCAGGCGCGCCAGTCGTTCCCGGAAAACTGATCGGCAGGCCATGCAGACGACGGACTGCCATATAAGCGAACCCTTCCGCCTCGACGCTATCGCCATTCCAGCCCAGATCGTCGCCGGACGACACGGCGATGCCGGTGGCCTCCTCCAGCATACGCATCAGCGTACCATTGTGCCGACCGCCGCCCGCGACGAAGATCGCTTTTGGGCGCTGGGGCAGCAGGCGCAGGCCCCGCGCCACGGACTGCGCGGTGAAGGCTGTCAGCGTCGCCGCGCCATCGGCAAGGCTGAGGCCGCGCACGGGATCGATCGTGAACTCCTCCCGGTCGATGCTCTTGGGCGGCGGCGCATCGAACCAGGGGTTTTCGAGCATCGCGTTCAGTACCGCATCGTTGATCTGCCCGGACGCCGCGACAAGACCGCCCTCGTCAAAGGGCAGGTTCCCCTCCGCCTGCATCCAGTTGTCGATCAGCCCGCTCGCCATACCGGTGTCGAAGGCGATCAGCCCCCCATCAGCACCGATGCCATCAGCGCCGACAAAGGTAATGTTCGCCACGCCCCCTAAATTGAGGATCGCCACCGGCTTGGCCAGATCATGCGCGAGCGCCCGGTGATAGATTGGCAGCAAGGGCGCGCCCTGCCCACCCGCCGCCACGTCTGCGCTGCGCAGGTCGCCCACCACCGTGATGCCGAACGCCCCGGCCAGCGCCGCGCCGTCGCCTATCTGCCAGGTCCAGCCGCGATCGGGCCTGTGGGCGACCGTGTGTCCGTGAAAGCCGATGACATCGACCTCCTCCGCCATCAGACCGCTGCGGCCCAGCAGGTCGGCCACCGCCTGCACATGCAGTTCCGTCAGCTCCTCGGTAACGGCGGCGATCAGGGGTTCGAACCCCGGCGATTCCATCGCCATCGCTCGCTGGCACGCTTCGGCCAGCCTGATGCGAAAGCCTTCCTCATAGGGCATGGCGTGAAATTCCAGGGATTCGGTTTCGCCTTCGCCGTCGGTGCGGATCAGCGCCGCATCGATTCCGTCCCGTGAGGTGCCCGACATCAAACCGATGGCCAACATGCTACCCAATCGCGAATCTCCATGGTATGCGCCGCGCGCCATGACGACATTTACATCCGATCTCCTGCGCTTACTCGACACGCGCGGCTATATCCACCAGATCACCGACGCGGAGGGTCTCGACGCGCTTGCGGGCAAGCAGGTCGTGCCGGGCTATATCGGCTTCGATCCCACCGCGCCCTCGCTGCATGTCGGCAGCCTGGTCCAGATCATGATGCTTCGCCGCATGCAGCAGGCGGGGCACAAGCCCATCGTCCTGATGGGCGGCGGCACCGGCAAGATCGGCGATCCCAGTTTCAAGGACGAAGCGCGCAAGCTGATGACCGGCGACGTGATCGCGTCCAACGTCGCCAGCATCAAGCGCGTGTTCGAGAAGTTCCTGACCTTTGGCGATGGCGCGTCCGACGCGATCATGGTCGACAATGCCGACTGGCTCGACAAGCTGGAATATATCCCGTTCCTGCGCGACATCGGCCAGCATTTCTCGGTCAACCGGATGCTGAGCTTCGACAGCGTAAAGACCCGGCTGGACCGGGAACAGTCGCTGAGCTTCCTCGAATTCAACTACATGATCCTCCAGGCCTATGACTTCCTGGAACTGTCCCGGCGCGCCGATTGCCGGCTGCAGATGGGCGGGTCGGACCAGTGGGGCAATATCGTCAACGGCATAGAATTGTCCCGCCGCGTCGATAGTACGCAGGTCTATGGCCTCACCACGCCGCTCATTACTACCGCCGATGGCGGCAAGATGGGCAAGACGATGAACGGCGCGGTTTGGCTGAACGCAGACGCGCTGCCGCCATATGACTATTGGCAATTCTGGCGGAACACGCAGGACGCCGATGTCGGTCGTTTCATGCGTCTGTTCACGGATTTGCCGCTGGACGAGATCGCCCGGCTCGAAGTGCTGCAAGGCGCGGAAATCAACGACGCCAAGAAAATCCTCGCCGATGCCGCCACGGCCATGGCGCATGGGTCCGATGCGGCGCAGCTTGCCGCCGAAACGGCGCGAAAAACCTTTGAGGAAGGGGCATCAGGCGACAACCTGCCAACTATCAGCCTGGGCGCGGACGGCCTCACTGTCGTGCAGGCCAATGTCGCGCTGGGGTTCGCTGCATCAAACAAGGAAGCGCGCCGAAAGCTGGCCGAAGGCGCTATCCGGGTGAATGGCGCGGTCGTGTCCGATCCTGCCCTCGCCCTGTCGGCGGGCGACAAGATCAGCTTCGGCGCGAAGAAGCATGGCCTGATTACCCCTTGATGCGACGGCGGCTGCATTAACCATTTCCCCACACGCTGTTTCAGCACTCTTCCTGTAACCCTTTGGTTCGGGTCGAAAAAAACGGGATAATGGAAAAGTGGTCAATCAAGTGAGCGGCGCAAGAGCGAGCGATCCGAGCGAACTGCGCAGGGCCGTACGCGAACTGGTGGATTTCGGCGCGAAGGCGGCGCTCCGTGGCGTCATGCATGACCTGCGTGTTATCAACATCTCGCCGCTGGGCCTGATGGGCCGGATCGACGCCGATGTACAGAAAGGCGACCGGCTGATCGTCGAACTGCCCCATGTCCGCACGCTGGAGGCCATCGTGCGCTGGGTCGAGGATGGCCGGATCGGCACGGAATTCTTGAGCGCCGTCCCGCCGCACGACTATGGGCTGATGCTCGTCTCTATGCCAAGACGTCAAACCGCCTGGTAATGCTTTCATCCTCCGCCTGAAGCAGGCGCCGTCGCGGCAGCGCCTCGGGCATTTCGGTGCGAAGGAACGTCATCACCGCCTCGCGCACCTCGCACCGCAGGTCAAACGCGACGGCGGCGTTGCGGGCGCTCAGCAATCCGCGCAGTTCCAACGCGTCGGCCTTGTGCTCCGTTACCTGCACGATCGCGACCCGCTTATCCCAGCGCGGATTGGCCTGTGTCGCCTCAACGAACTTCCTGCGGATGCGCTCAACGTCCGCCGTGGGATCGACATAGAAGAAAACCGTCCCCAGCAGATCGCTGGTCTGCGTCGTCCAGTTCTGAAAGGGTTTCTCCAGGAAATAGGAGACGGGCACGATCATCCGCCGGTCATCCCAGATGCGGATGATGACATAGGTCAGGCGGATATCCTCCACCCGTCCCCACTCGCCCTCAACGATCACGACATCGTCCAGCCGGATCGGTTCGGAAAAGGCCATCTGGATGCCGGCAATCAGGTTCTTGAGCGCCGGTTGCGCCGCTGCGCCCACGGCAAGGCCGGCAAGCCCCGCCGACGCCATCAACGTCACGCCCACGGTGCGCACGCCGGGAATGGCGATCAGCATCAACGCGACGACGATGAAGCCGATCACAAACTGCATGATGCGATAGAGGATGCGCACCCGTGTATGCCGCCTGCGCGCCTTCAGATTATCCTCGACGCTGATGTCGCTCTTCATCTCGACGATGCGCCGCGCCGCCTTCAGCAATCGGAGCGCTAGCCAGCCGATGATAAGCGCAAGAACCATTTTCGATCCGATGGACCAGAGGGTCCCGACACGCGGTCCCAGCGTCAGCGGCTGCAGCCCGGCAGCGAGCGCCAGCAAAACCACCAGCCAGCGGGTCGGCTGCCTGACCGCCGCCACGATGATATCGTCGCTTTCACTACTGCCCCGGCGCGCTAGCCGGGTCGCGACAGCGAAGAACGCCCAATGGATCGCAAAGGCGATGAGCACCGATGCGCCGATCGAGAGTGCGGCGGTCAGGGAGATGCCGGAAAAACTAAGATCTGGATGATTGGCCATGCGTGGCCAACGCAAATGAGCGCCGTTTGTTTCGCAGATGCAGCATGTGGCGGCGAGCTAGTCAAACCTACATCCGTTCGCTTCGAGCGTAGTCGAGAAGCCACGCGCCAGCTTCTCGACTACGCTCGAAGCGAACGGAGTTGGAGGTTCGCCGCCTACCCGCTCCGCAACAATCCCACGGCTGCATCCCGCTCGAATAGATAAAGGCAGGTTCGGGCAGCCTGTCCGCGCGGCAAATCCAGCCCGCCGTCCCGATCAATCAGCAACCGCGCATCATCCCGAGCCGGATCGATCAGTTCTGCGATTTGCTCGGGGTTCGCAAGCCGGAACTGCGCCTCTCCCGACTGCCGGGTTCCCAGCAATTCGCCAGCGCCGCGCAATTTCAGATCCTCTTCCGCGATCCGGAAGCCGTCATTGGTCTCCCGCATCAACGCTAGCCGCGCTCGCGACGTTTCCCCTAGCGCGCCGCCGCGCAGCAAGAGGCACACGGAAGCCTTGTCGCCTCGCCCTACCCGGCCGCGCAACTGATGGAGTTGGGCCAGCCCAAATCGGTCCGCCCCCTCGATGATCATCAGTGTCGCGTTCGGCACATCCACGCCCACCTCGATTACCGTGGTTGCGACCAGCACCTTGGTCCGGTCAGCGGCAAAGGCTTCCATGACGGCGTCCTTGTCCGGCCCCTTCATGCGACCGTGAACAAGGGCGATCGCATCGCCGAAGCGCATCCGGAGCGACTCCGCGCGCGCTTCGGCCGCCTGCTGATCACTCGTCTCGCTCTCCTCGACCAGCGGGCACACCCAATAGGCCTGCCCCCCGCCCGCTATATGCCGCCCGAGCGCCTCGATCACCTCGTCAACGCGGGCAGTAGAGAGCACGCGCGTTTCGATCGGCTGGCGACCCGGCGGCATCTCGTCCAGCCGCGACACCTCCATCTCGCCATAATAGGTTAGCGTCAGGGTGCGGGGGATCGGCGTCGCCGTCATCACCAGCAGATGAGGCGTCCGCTCGGCCTTCGCCGTCAGCATCATGCGCTGGGCAACGCCGAAGCGATGCTGCTCATCGATCACCGCCAGCGCCAGATTGCGATATTGCACGGCCTCCTGAAAGATGGCGTGCGTACCGACCAGGATATGGATGCTGCCGGCGGCCAGCCCCATCAGGGTTGCCTCCCGCGCCTTGCCCTTCTCTCGCCCGGTCAGGATCGCGATGTTGACGGGCAAGCCGGCCAGCATCTTCTGAAGCGTCGCAAAATGCTGCCGCGCAAGTATTTCCGTCGGCGCGAGCATCGCACCCTGCGCCCCAGCCTCGACCGCGTTCAGCAGGGCCATGAGCGCGACAAGCGTCTTGCCCGACCCCACATCGCCCTGCAGCAGCCGCAGCATCGGCGTCGCCTGCGCCATGTCGCCCTCAATCTCACCGATCGACCGCCGTTGCGCGCCCGTCGGCGCAAAGGGCAATTTCAGCATCGAGCGCAAATGTCCGTCGCCTTCTATCGGCGTGCCCCGGCGCCTGCGGGAGGAGGCGCGCACCAGCATCAGCGCCAGTTGTCCGGCGAATATCTCGTCATAGGCCAGCCGGGCCTTCGCGACCGCATCGGCGGGGTCCGTATGCGCCCGCGCCAGCGCCTCACGCCAACTCGGCCAATCCTTCTGCGCCAGTAGACTCGGCTCGATCCATTCGGGCAAGTCCGGCGCGCGCTGCAGCGCCTGCGCCGCCAGTTCACGCATCCGGTTATTGGTCAGCCCTTCCGACAAGCCATAGACCGGCTCGCGCTCCGGAATATCCTTGGCCTCCTCAATCGGCAGCACATGATCGGGATGGACGATCTGAAGGTCCTGCCCATAATGGTCGAGCTTTCCCGACACGAAGCGCGGCTCGCCCAACGGCAGCAACTTACGCGGCCAGCCGCTATTGCGGCCGAAGAAAATCAGCGAGACATAATTGCCGTGCCTGTCCGTCGCCTGCACCCGGAACGGGGCGCGGGTGCCGCCGCCCGCCTTATATTCGGCCGGCGTCAGAACGATCCCGATGATCCGCCCGGCATCGGCCATATCCAGCGTATCGGTCAGCGTCCTGTCGACCCAACTGACCGGCAGATGGAACGCCACATCGACCGCTCGCACCAGCCCCAGCCGCTCCAGCGGACGCGCCAGCGCAGGCCCAACCCCCTTCAGGGCAGAAATTTCGGCAAACAGCGGATTGAGTATGTCGGGTCGCATGGCTATCTCGCCACTATCGCAGCCCGTGGGGTCCATGCAAATGGCCACGGGCCAATTTCTCGTGCCCGGCTTTCGGGACAGCAAGGATATCCATGGACAAGAACCCGGTCCTGCGCCGTTTGCACTTTCGGGCATGGCATCGCGGCACGAAAGAAGCGGACATGATGGTCGGCGGTTTCTTCGACCGGTATGGCGCCGAATGGAATGCGGAGGAGATCGCCTGGTTCGAACTGCTGCTGGAAGAGCAGGATGTCGATATCATGGCCTGGGGCCTCGGCACGCTGCCGGTTCCCGAACAGTTTGAGGGGCCGTTGATGGACGCGTTCCGCAAGCTCGATTTCATCACCATCTCCAAATGAGATTGCCGCAAAATTCGTGACTGATATCCAGAAGATCCTCAAGGCGGCCTCGCCCCTTACCCTCTCGGGCGTTCCGGCGGGGTTTCAGCCATGGCTGCTTGCCGATGTCGCCAGGAGAGCGACGGGGCGTACAGTCTTCATCGCGCCCGACGAACAGCTCATGCAGGCCGTCGCCGATACGGTGCACTGGTTCGCGCCGGAAATAGAGGTGATCCGCATCCCCGCCTGGGACTGCCTGCCCTATGATCGCGCATCGCCATCGCTGCGCACGGCGTCGGAGCGGCTGGCGGGATTGCACGCCCTGCAGATCAAGCCGCGCGGACCGCAGCTGGTTCTGACGACGATCAATGCGCTCACACAACGCACCCTTACCCCTTTCCGCATCCGGCAACTGGTGGCGCGCCTTGCGCCGGGGGAACGGATCGCGATCGACAAGCTGGCGCAGCTCCTGCAGGCGAACGGCTATGTCCGCACAGATACCGTCCATGACGCGGGCGAATATGCGATCCGGGGCGGCATCGTCGATCTCTACCCGGGCGGCGAACCGCAACCCCTTCGCCTCGATTTCTTCGGCGATGAGATAGAGACGGTCCGCCGTTTCGACCCGGCCACCCAGCGCACCAGCGAGACTGTCGAGGGCTTTACCTTGCTTCCTGCGTCAGAAGCGCTGCTGGACGAGGAAAGCATCAAGCGGTTCCGGGGACGTTATCGCGAGACCTTCGGCGCGACGGCAACGGGCGATCCGCTCTATCAGGCGGTGAGCGACGGACGGCGGCTGGCGGGCATGGAACATTGGCTGCCGCTGTTCGAGGAGCGGTTGACGCCGATGTTCGAGCATCTTGGCGACGAAACCGTTTTCATCCGCGACCATGGCGTCACCGGTGCAGCGGAAGCGCGGTTCGAGGCGATCCGCGACTATCATGCCAACCGTATCGAGGCGAAATCTGCCAATCCGGGCGCCTATCGTCCACTCGACCCGTCATTGCTGTATCTGAACGCAAGCGAATGGGAGGAGGCCGTTGGCGGCCAGGCCATCCACATTACCTCGCCCTTCCATGAGCCGGAGAGCGATCGCGTCATCGATTTTCATGTCGATAGCGCCCGTGATTTCGCACCCGAACGCGCGCAGAACGTCAATATTTACGAGGCCGTCGCCAAGCATCTTTCCACCCTGCGCCTTGGCACCAAGAAGATCGTCATCGCCAGCTATTCGCGCGGCGCGCGCGAGCGGCTAACCGGCCTGCTCGCCGATCATGGCGTCGCGAAGATGGCCGAGGCGGACGGCTGGCAACAGGCGCTGGGCGTCGCCGCATCGGGCAATATCGCCCTGGTCGTTCTGCCGCTCGATCACGGTTTCACCGCGCCTGACGTCGCACTGCTGACCGAGCAGGACATGCTGGGCGACCGCCTCGTCCGGCGGGCCAAGCGCAAGAAGAGCGCCGACGCCTTCCTACAGGAACTGGCGACCCTGACGCCCGGCGATCTTGTGGTCCATGCCGACCACGGCATCGGCCGCTATGACGGCATCATGTCGATCCCGGTCGGCAACGCCCCGCACGACTGCGTGGCGCTGGGCTATGCGGGTGGCGACAAGCTCTATGTCCCAGTCGAGAATCTCGATGTCCTCTCCCGCTACGGCTCAGAAACCGATGGCGTCGCGCTCGACAAGCTGGGCGGGGAAGCGTGGCAGCGCCGCAAGGCGAAGATGCGCGAGCGCATCCGCGAGATTGCCGGCGAACTGCTCAAGACCGCCGCCGCTCGCGCCCTGCGCCCAGCCCCGGTCGCGGAGCCTGACACCGCCGGATATCCGGCTTTCGTCGACCGCTTCCCTTATCAGGAGACCGACGACCAGGACCGCGCCATCTCGGACGTGCTCGCCGACCTTGCCGACGGCAAGCCGATGGACCGGCTGGTCTGCGGTGATGTCGGTTTCGGCAAGACCGAGGTTGCGCTACGCGCCGCTTTCGTCGCGGCGATGGCGGGGATGCAAGTCGTTCTTATCGGCCCGACGACGCTGTTGGCCCGCCAGCATTTCAACAATTTCGAGGAGCGTTTCAGGGGCTTCCCGCTGAAGGTCGGCCGCCTCTCCCGCCTGGTCCCCGCCGCCGAAGCCAAAGCGGTGAAGGAGGGCCTTGCGGACGGCACGCTGGACATCGTCGTCGGCACGCATGCCCTCCTGACCAAGGGGCTGGAGTTCAAGCGTCTGGGCCTGGTCATCGTTGATGAAGAGCAGCGGTTCGGCGTCACGCACAAGGAGCGGCTGAAGAGCCTGAAGACCGACGTGCATGTGCTGACGCTGACGGCGACGCCCATTCCGCGGACGCTGCAGATGGCGATGTCTGGCCTGCGCGAACTGTCCGTCATCCAGACGCCGCCGGTCGATCGGCTGGCCGTGCGCACCTATGTGATGCCATGGGATGGGGTGGTGATCCGCGAGGCGTTGCTGCGCGAGCATTATCGCGGCGGCCAGAGCTTCTTCGTCGTCCCGCGCATCGCCGATCTGGCCGATATCGAAGAGTTCCTGCGCAATGAGGTGCCGGAGATTCGACCCGTGGTGGCGCATGGCCAGATGAGTCCTACCGAAGTCGAGGAGCGCATGTCTGCCTTCTACGACAAGCGCTACGATGTCCTGCTTTCCACCACCATCGTGGAAAGCGGGCTGGACATTCCAAGCGCCAACACGCTGATCATCCACCGCGCCGACCGGTTCGGCTTGGCACAGCTCTATCAGCTGCGCGGGCGGGTGGGACGGTCGAAGACCCGCGCCTATGCCTATATGACGACGCCCGCCGATCGCATTATCACGGAGACAGCAGAAAAGCGGCTGAAGGTCCTGTCCGACCTCGACACGCTGGGCGCCGGGTTCCAGCTTGCCAGTCACGATCTCGACATTCGCGGCGCGGGCAATCTGGTCGGTGACGAGCAGTCCGGACATATTCGCGAGGTCGGATTCGAACTCTACCAGTCGATGCTGGAAGAGGCGATCATGGACGCCAAGGCCGGCGGACTGTTGCGCGACCGGGCGAGCGAGAAATTCTCGCCGCAGATCACGATCGATGCGCCGATCATGATCCCGGAAGAGTATGTGCCAGACCTCGACCTGCGCATGGGCTTGTATCGCCGGATCAACGAACTGGACGACCGGCAGGGAATCGAGGCGTTCGCTGCCGAACTGATCGACCGGTTCGGCAAGCTGCCTGCGCCAACGCAGAATCTGCTGAAGCTCATCGAGATCAAGCAGAACTGCCTCGCGGCATCAGTCGCCAAGATCGATGTCGGGCCAAAGGGCGCGCTTGTCACCTTCCAGAATGACAGCTTTCCCAACCCGGCGGGCCTCATCGCCTATGTCCAGAAGCTGGAGGGGACGGCCAAGCTGCGCCCCGACAGCAAGCTGGTCATCACGCGTGGTTGGGGCGATCCGGTAGCGCGGCTTAATGGCGCATTGCAACTTTCCAAGGGGCTGGCGAAGGTTGCAGCGTAGGACTGAGAATTCTGCGTTCGCTTCCTGCATTTCCCGCATAACTCGACATTTTATTGCGTTGTTCTGATCCTGTCGGAAATGAGGTCGTGTTTGATCCGACGATGGGAAAGAGCCTGTCGGGAGTTTATCAGGGATACTGCTATGTAGGACAGAGCGGGATGTTCTGAGTTCATCGCCTTCGTCATCCCGGGGTGTGGATTCGCATTCGAAGTGCGACGGGATGAAAGTTTCGGTTGGAGTTTTGAAGCCGAGGCATTTTCTTGGTGTGTTGTATGTTGCGATGATGGTGTCGAGCGTTTTTCTTGGCGGCTGGCTGAGGTCAGTTTTGCGAGGTAGGTGTCGTCGCAGTCGTCCGATAGAGTTTTCGACGCCGCCTTTCTACCATGGGGCGCGGGGATAGGTCGGCTGGTAGCCGACTTTGTTGCTGCTGTTGCGTTTCAACTTCCGCGCAATGGGCGACGGCTGGCGATCCAGAGCTGCAGCGATTTGCCGGATCGATTGCCCGGCTTCGCGAGCCCGGCAATCGAACAGCGTTCCTCGATCGATAGATGACTGTAGTTCGACATGGCGACACCTGTCTCAGATGTTGCACTTTGTTTGTGAACTCAGAGGGGTCCATTGGCTTTACGCCCGCATGACTGCGCAATCGTCTGCGCTTATGAATCCTGAAACAAGTTCAGGATGACGAGATCAGCACAAAAAAGACCCGACGGCACTGGGGGGTGCCGCCGGGCCACTCCACCCCTTTTTTGGAGAGCGGGGGCGGATACTGGTCTCTTCAGGTCTGGTGGATGATCGTGAAGGAACGGCTCTGCAGGAACCATTTGCCGTCACGCTTCACCAGCTTGTCATTATAGCAGGCGCGGGCGCGCTTATCCTTCAGCGTACCCGGCTCTTCATAGATTTCGGAGATATAGGCGCGGGCGTCGGCGGTATCGCCATTGACGTGGATCATGCCGATACCGATCAGGAAGCTGAGCTTGGGATAATGCGGCATCGCATCGCGCCACAGCTTCACGACCGCCTCTTTGCCTTCGACAATGCCGAGTTCGGGATAATGCGACAGGTCCCAATGGCTGTCCTCGACCCAGAGAGACGCCCATAGCTCTTCGTCCACCCGGTTCACGGCGTCGGCATAGGTCTCCAGCACTTCGCGGATCGCCATGCGATCTTCCAGCGATCCGGTAAAATTGGCTGTCATGCTTTTCTCTCTCCTTGGCTTCTTGTCATCAGGCTAACCCCGTCGCCGCGCCGCCGGACCTGCTGAAAAGTAGAGGTCAGCGATATTCGTCGCGCAGCAACCGGCGCAAAATCTTGCCCGAGGGATTGCGCGGCAACGTCTCGCGGAAATCGACCGTCTTGGGCGCTTTATACGCCGCGATCCGCTCGCGCGCCCAGGAGATCAGCTCCGCGGGTTCAGGCGATGCTCCCTCGACCGGCACGACGATCGCCTTCACCGCTTCGCCCCATTTGGGGTCCGGAACGCCGATCACCGCGACGTCGCTGACGAGCGGATGGCTGTAGAGCGCATTCTCGACCTCGGCGGGATAGACATTTTCACCACCGGTGATGATCATGTCCTTGATGCGATCGGCGAGGTAGATATAGCCGTCCGCGTCCATATAGCCCGCGTCGCCGGTGCGCAGCCAGCCCTCGGCGTCGATCGTCTCCGCCGTCGCCTCCGGCCGGTCGTGATAGCCGGTCATGTTGGATGGCGACCGGGTGGCGATCTCACCCACCGTGCCGCGCGGCAGTTCCACGCCATCCTCGCCGACGATCCGCATCTGGACGCCGGGCAGAGGCACGCCGACGCTACGCATCCGCTCATTGCCCTCCGGATCATGGTCTTCAGGCGGCAGGCCGGTGATCGTGCCGGCCGTCTCCGTCATGCCGTACATCTGCGCAAAGCCGCAGCCGAATACTGCGATCGCCTGCCGCATCAGGTCCAGCGGAATGGCCGATCCGCCGTAGCAGATATATTTGAGGAAGCTGAAATCGGCGCCCGCTGCATCAGGATGATCGCACACGATCCGCATCGCGGTCGGCACCATCATGATCTTGGTGATCTTATATTTGACAAGCAGATCAAGAACTTGATTGGGATCGAACTCGCGCACGACGACGCCCTTGCCGCCATGCTGCAGCGACCACATGCCCCAACCCGATCCGCTGATATGGAATACCGGCATCGCGATCAGCGCGACATCGTCGGCGCTCCACCGGTTCCATTCCGGCATGACATCCACCGGCGTCTCCTGCCGCAAGGCCAGGAGGCTGCGGTTCGACAGCATCGCGCCCTTCGGATTGCCCGTCGTGCCGGACGTGTAGAGTTGCAGGACCGGCTCGTCATATCCAACATCGCGGCGCGGATCCAACACCGCAGCCGCATCGCGCCACCCCGGATACCCACACACTTCGCCGCGAACATCATCCGGCTCGGTCACCAATATCCGGTATCCGTTCGCCTCATCCAGCCGGTCAAGGAACATGGGATCGGCCAGCACGATCTTCGGCGCGCTGTCGCCCAGCACATAGGCGACCTCCGGCGGAGCCAGCCGCCAGTTGACCGGCACCAGCACTGCGCCTGCCTTCGCCGCGCCGAACCAATATTCGAAATAGAGATCGCTGTTCTTGCCGATGAACGCCACCCGGTCCCCCGGCTGCACGCCCTCGCCGATCAGCGCATTGGCCACCCGGCTCGCGTTGCTGTCGAACAGCGCATAGCTGCTCTCACGCCCCTCGAATATCAGGGCTGTGGCGTCAGGCCGCTCGGCGGCGTGCATGCGCACTATTTCTGCAAGAACCGGCTTGCCCATGCTCAGGCTCATCTCTCCATCATGTCGGCCTGCTGCAATAGGCCAGGACGGCCCAGTCCGCCCCTATGAATTTCATGGGGTGCCCGGCGATCGCCAGACACTGACGGAAACGCCAGTGCAGATCGCCGCCGCCCGGACTAAGGTGCGCCGATATTCAAACGCCTAACGTCAGGAGAGCGGCACATGGATTTAGGACTCAAAGGCAAAAAGGCCATCCTCGCAGGTGCAAACGCCAGCATCGGCCTTGCAGTCGCCAGAGTTCTGGCCGCCGAAGGCTGCGATATCGCGCTGTGCGGACGGACCCCGGCAAAGGTCGATGCGGCGGTTGCCGAAATTGCCGGCCTTGGCGTTAAGGCGATCGGCGGCGCCGTCGATGTCACTGATGCCGAATCTTATCCCGATTGGGTCGCAAGCGCGGCAAACGAGCTTGGCGGTTGCGACATTTTTATTTCCTTTGTTTCGGCCAATCCTGGCGTGGACACGCCGGACGGATGGATGACTGTTTTCACCGCTGACATTTTGCCGCTCGTTCGGGGGATCCAGGCGGCGCTGCCTGCCTTGGAAAAATCCGATGCGGGATCGATCGTCACCATTTCATCGACAGGTGCGGTAGAGGAATTTATGGGTCCTCAACCCTATAACGCATTAAAAGCGGCGGTAATCAATTACACGTCGGCGCTTGCCCAGAAATATGCAGCGCAGGGCCTTCGCGCCAACTGCATCACCCCTGGCCCTGTGTTCACGTCTGATGGCCCCTGGGCTTATATCAAGGCAAACATGACCGAATTTCACGATTCGATCGTGTCGCAAATCCCAATGGGCCGGATGGGCACGGGCGAGGAAGTCGCCAAGGCCATCGCTTTCGTCGCATCGCCCGCCTGCCGTTACATGACGGGCGCCAATCTGGTCATCGACGGCGCCTTCACCAAGCGCGTGCAGTTCTGATCGGATCGCGCCATGACAGACCAGCCCGCACGGATCGACTGCGTCCTGATCGCAGGCGGCCTTTATCACGACATCGATTTCGCGCGCCTCGAACTGCTCAAGCTTCTGGGTGAGGACCCCCGCGTCCGCACCCGGGTGTTCGAGGATTATGCGAATATCGACGCCATAACGAAGGCCGACTTCCTCATCACCTACGCCTGCGATGTCGTGCCTTCGCTGGAGGCACAGGAGGCGTTGCGGGAATGGGTGAAGGGCGGCGGGCGCTGGTATGCGCTGCATGGCACCAACTCGGTTCTGCGCCTGTTCGAAAATGGCCTGTATGGAAGTCCGCGCTGGGCGCCGCTGTTCATGGAGACGCTGGGCACGCAGTTCATCGCCCATCCGCCGATCGCGCCCTATCCGGTGAGCGTCGCCGATCCGGATCATCCGATCACCAAGGGTATAGAGCCGTTCGAGACCACGGACGAACTGTATCTGGTGGAGAAGCATGGCGACCTTCACGTCTTGCTCGACACGGAGTTCGGCGGCGACGCAACCGGGTTCGACGAACATGAATGGGCGCATGATCGCCATCCGGTCCTCTACATCAAAAAGCAGGATAAGGGCGCGGTCCTCTACAACACGCTGGGCCATTGCCGTGGCCATTATGACATGCAGCCCTTTCTTGACTGGTGGCCGACGGTCGACCGCTGCGCCTGGGACCTGCCGGTCTTCTACGAGCTTCTGCGCCGAGGCATCGCCTGGGCAAAGGAGCCCAAGGCGGGCGCGTAAGACAGCCGAAAATCCAACGAAGTTGCGGAAGTTGCGGGTTGCCATTGCATCCCGCAACTTCGCCTGATGCGGGACTTGCGTGGGGAGTCGGTGACGGTTGAAGGGGACATTGCCCGCAGCAGATTGTCTCCAAAACCCACCATTTTGCGGTACTCCCAGTCAGTGCATGCATCGGAGTAATGCTATCAGTGAGAGTGAGGTGTAGGACAGCGGCTCGCTCTTTTGCCTGTTTTAGATGGGGCGGTACTCCTGCGAAAGCAGGAGCCCAGTTCAGGCGTTGCGACTAGGCTCCTGCTTTCGCAGGAGCACGCTCTCTAAAGGCTCACTCTAGTGAAAATCCCGCGACTTGGGCAGTATCCGCACATTGCGTGGGTGGCCGCCTGTCCGGGGCGGCTGGGGATGGGTGAAAACATCGGCGCGGCATAGAGTGACCTGCGCCTTGTGATTTTCGGACAGGCTGTCGAGCGCCTCCGAGCGATCGATGACCCGCGACGCCATCAAGTGAACGACGCCTTCCTTGCTTCGCTGCACCTCCCCCTCCACGACCATCAGGCGGGACGCCATGACGGGCCTGCGCTGCATCTCGAACAGCCGCGCCCAGAGGAGGATATTGGTAATGCCGGTCTCATCCTCCAGCGTGATGAAGATGGCGTTGCCCTTCCCCGGCCTTTGCCGGACCAGCACGATCCCCGCCGTGCGGACATGGGCGCCGTTCTTCGCCTCCGACGTCTCCGCGCAGCTCAGTACGCCCTCGCTCCGGAACAGCGAGCGGAGGAACTCCATCGGATGTCCTTTGAGCGACAGGCGGGTCATATGATAATCGGTGGCGACATGTTCCGACAGCGCCATGGCGGGCAGCGCCGCGTCGGGCTCCTGCCCCAGTTCACGCGCATCGGCGGCGGCGAACAGGGGTAGCTGGCTGGTCGGCGTGCGCCGCACCTCCCACAGGGCGTTGCGCCGGTCATGCCCCAGCGACCGGCACGCATCGGCGTCTGCCAACAGGCGTAGCGCGCGGGTCGGAAGGCTGGCGCGACGGGCAAGGTCCTCTATGCCCGTGAACCGCCCGGCCTCACGGGCCTTGGCGATGGCGTTGGCCCAATCTTCCCGGAAGCCGTCGACCTGACGGAAGCCCAGGCGCAGTGCCAGTGGGCCGCCCTCCGCCACCCGTTCCACATCATTGTCCCAGCAGCTGCCATTCACATCGGCCCCGCGCACCTCCACCCCATGCTCCCGCGCATCCCGCACCAGCTGCGCAGGCGCATAGAAGCCCATCGGCTGCGAATTGAGCAGCGCACAGGCGAACACCGCCGGATGATGGCATTTGATCCAGGCGGAAACATAGACGAGGCGGGCGAAGGACAGAGCGTGGCTTTCGGGGAAGCCGTAGCTGCCGAAACCTTTGATTTGATTGTAGCACCGCTCGGCAAATTCGAGTTCATACCCTCGCGCCACCATACCGCCGACCATCTTTTCCTTTAGATGGTGGATGGTCCCGACATTGCGGAACGTCGCCATGGCGCGGCGAAGTTGGTTGGCCTCAGCATCCGTGAACCCCGCTGCGACAATGGCTAAGCGCATCGCCTGTTCTTGAAACAGGGGAACGCCTTTGGTTTTTCCAAGGACGGATTTCAGTTCATCGGAAGGACCATGTTTGGGGGAAGGTTTGGGATAATCAACCTTCTCCTCCCCACACCGTCGACGAAGATAGGGATGCACCATATCTCCCTCGATCGGGCCGGGACGGACGATGGCGACCTGAATGGTGAGGTCATAGAGATCGCGGGGCCGAAGGCGCGGCAGCATGTTGATCTGCGCCCGGCTTTCGACCTGAAACACGCCGATACTGTCGCCTTTGCACAGCATGTCGTAAACCTTGGGATCGCTGGAATCGATATCGACGGTAAGATCATAGTCGCCCAGATCATGGGCGCGTAGAATAACATTGGCCTTGCGGATGCAGGTCAGCATCCCGAGCGCCAGCACATCGACCTTCATCAGGCCGAGGGCATCGATATCGTCCTTGTCCCATTCGATGAAACTGCGGTCAGGCATTGCGCCATTGTGGATCGGCACGGTTTCATCGAGCCGGTCCTGCGTGAGAACGAACCCTCCGACATGCTGGGATAAATGCCTCGGGAAAGCAGGTTTTAGAAGCTGCTCGACCAGCGTACGCAAACGCACGATTTCGGGATTTTCCAAGTCGAAACCGGCCTCCGCCACCCGTCGGTCGCCAAGGTCGCCCGAATAGCTTCCCCATACCGTGCTGGCTATCCGGACCGGGATATCCTCGCTCAGGCCAAGCACCTTCGCCACTTCACGGACTGCGCTTCGCGACCGGTAATGGATGACGGTCGCCGCGATCCCTGCGCGATGACGACCGTAGCGCTTATAGACATATTGCATCACTTCTTCGCGGCGCTCATGCTCGAAGTCGATGTCGATATCCGGCGGTTCGTTGCGATCCGCAGAGATGAATCGGGAAAAGAGCAGGTCATACTGCATTGGATCGACCGAGGTGACGCCAAGCAGGAAACAGACGGCCGAATTTGCCGCCGATCCCCTGCCCTGACACAGAATGGGCGGCTGCTGATCGCGCGCGAAATTCACCAGATCGTGGACCGTCAGGAAATAATAGGCGTAGTTACGCTCCGCGATGAAATCGAGTTCCTGTCGGACGGTCCTGCGCAGTTTCTCGGGGATTTTCCGGCCCAGCCGCCTGAAGGCCGCAAGCCAGGTGACATGCTCCAGCCACGCCTGCGGCTTCCAGCCCGGCGGAACGGGTTCGTGGGGATATTCGTAACTCAGCTGCTCCAGCGTGAAGCTGATCCGCTCAACAAAACCGATCGTCTCTGCAACCGCCTCCGGACAGGCGCGAAACAGACGCGCCATTTCCGCCCGCGATTTGAGATGGCGTTCCGCATTGGCCTCCAGACAGCGCCCCGCATCCTGTATCGTCCTGCCGTGCCGGATGCAGGTGAGAACATCCTGCAGGGGCCGGTCGTCAGGCTGGGCGTAGAGCGCATCATTGGTTGCGAGCAGGGGAACGCCCGTCGCCTTGCCGATCGCCTGCATCTGCGCCAGACGCCGCGCGTTGCGGCCGGCATAATCCCGCGTAACGCCTATCCATACGCGATCTCCCACCAAGGATTTGAGGCGGCGGACGGTCTCCTCAACACCCACAGGGGCCGATGGAGGAACCAGCTTCAGGTGGGGCGGGAATGCGGATTCTGCACGACCGAATTCATAATCCGGTGGATTGGAATGCGCTTCCTGCTCGGTCGCCGTCGAGCAGGGCATGACGATAAGCAGAAGATCCTCCAGATATTCCAGCAAGTCACTGAAATACAGGATACAATCCCCTTTCACCGCGCGCATGTTGCCAGCCGTCAGCAGGCGGGTGAGACGACCCCAGCCCTTCCGGGTTGTCGGATAGGCGATGATGTCAGGCGTATCGTCCGAAAACACCAGCCGCGCGCCGACGATCAGGCGCAGATCGGGCTCGCACCCCAAGCGCTCTTCTTCGGTAAGTTCGGGATTCTCTCCTTGCTTTTTCCTCGCCTCGATCAGCGCATTCCGTGCATCTTCCGGCGCATCCCGACGCGCAACATAGGCGCGGACGACACCGGCGACGCTGTTGCGGTCGGCTATCCCAATGGCCTTGAAGCCTAGTGCAATGGCTTGGCCAACCATGTCTGCGGCATGTGACGCGCCATATAGGAAACTGTAATTGGTTGCAGCGACCAATTCAGCGAAATCCGGCGCGACTTCCGAATGCATGTGTTGGCCAAGAGGCGGATTCAGTGGGCGATCACTTCTCCGCCTGTCCGTTTCCCGAGGCTTGGCCGGATCGGGATACTGGCCTTTCACGCGAACAGTCCGTGTACGAACCAGTTCGGGTTTTTCGTCTCCGCCCCGAACAGGCCATTGCGGAAAATCCAGAAGCGCCGTCCGCGCGCATCCTCCACGCGATAATAGTCCCGTGTCAGACCATGCCCCTCCAATGCGCCATCGGGCGCTTTCCACCATTCCGGCGCGATCCGTTCCGGGCCTTCATAGCGGGAAACCTGGTGCAGGCTGCGGCGCCAGCGAAATTGCACAGGCGGTCCTTCCGGAACGCCGGCAATGACCTCGATCGATTGCGGCGGATCGAACAGATGGACCGGCCGAAGGGGTGGCTCCCCCACCTCAGGTGCGTCCCATACGGCTGGTGTACGCGCCTCCACCGCCGGCAGTGCGAGCTGCGTCTGTTCCGGGATGTGCGTGTCGCAGGGAGAGAGGCGCAGGATGCGACGGCGACCCGTCCGGGTGTTGATTGCATCTACAAGTCCGGAAACCGACCCTTCCCCTATCCTGCCTTGCGTATTGCGCTCCTCCCCACCCTTCAGCGCAAGCTGCGTCGGACCAAGCGCTTCTGCGACAGGGACGCTCAGGCGGACCAGGTCGAACCCGAATCCGGGATCGATGGGGTCGGACAGGCTGTCGATCCGTTCCCGGAACAGACGCATGATGGCCGGCGGATTGCGGACCGGCAGGCTCGTCTCGACGCGCAGGGGAAATGCCATGCCGTCGCTGCGGAAGAAGGTGGCAGTGAAGCGGCGGCCGCCCTGCCCCCTTTCCCCCAGTTTCCCGACAGCCTCGATCACCAGTTCCTTCAGCACGGCAAGCGCATAGGCGGTGCGGGCGACCGGTTCGGGGAATCGCCTTTCCAGGCTGATCGCCGCAGCGACCTGTCGCGGATCGAGCGGCTTTGCGGCCTTGCCGAGCAGGCGGTGCACCGCATCCACCGCTCCCGCCCCAAAGCGCGCCGCAAGGGTTGCGGTGGGGCGCGACGCCACATCGCCAACCGTCTTGAGGCCCGCGCGGCGTAGGGCAAGTTCGCTCTCCTCCTCCAGCCGCAGCGCCGCGACCGGCAGGCGGCGGAGAGCCGATGCCTCGTCGGGCGCGGGTGCGGCAGCGAAGCGGGCGAGCGCATGCGCCGCCTCCGGGGTCGATCCCAGCGCGTGGCGCACCCGCATGCCGGAATGGGCCAGGCGATCGAGCGCATCATCCACCAGTTCGCTCTCGCCGCCGAACAGATGCGCGCAGCCGGTAATGTCCAGAACCAGCCCATGCGGGGGATCGAGCGCCGCCATCGGCGTGTAACGCCGCGCGCCATCGCACAGCCGCTCCAGCCAGTCCTGATCGGCATGGGGATCGCAATCGAACACCCGCAGTTCGGGAATACGCGCCCGCGCATCGGCGAGCGTCATGCCTGGCAAAAGCCCAAGCGTCAGCGCATCGGTATCCACCGTCGACAGCCGCATCGCGCCGCGTATCTTCTCTACGGTGGCGGTGGGCAGGTCCCGGGTGTCATCCGGCGGCGCCCAGCGCAAGGGCTCCGCCATCCGCAGCCGGTCCAGCGGCAGGAACGGGAACCACAGCGCCAGAAAGCGGCGGCTCGACGAAACATCTTTGGTCACGTTTCCACTCCAGGCGCCAGGCAAGGCCGTCCGGCCCGGCGCGGCGGCGCAACAGGTCAATATCGAAACTGCTGTGCCCCGGCGCATTGGCGGCGAGCGGCGCAGAAGGTGCGGCGGCGATCCGCCATCGCGTTTCGGCGGTGCTGGGGGACGGCTGCGCATCCATGCGGAGCAGCAAGGCCGTCGTCCCGGCGCTTTCGGCGGCCAGGGTCAGGCGGCGGCTGGCCGTCAGGTCGAGCACCTTGGGGCTGCCCCAGCATTCGATCACGACCGCGCACAGGGCCGGACATCGCAACGCATCGGCCGCCGCCCGCAACAGCGCCAGGGCGTCGGGCATCACCGCCAGGATGATCCCGGCGGGATCGATGCCCATATCCGCAAGGCCGGGGCCATAGGGCATGCCCGACCGCCGCATGGCGTCATCCGTGCGCAGCCAGAGCAAGGGACTCGCCTGCCCCGTCTCACCGGGTGTTTTGGCAAGCAGCGCGAGCAGCAGGGTAAAGGCGCTGGCGCTTCCCGCGTCCTCCGGCTCCGCGCCGAAAACCTCATGCAGCCGTCCCCGCGCGACGCCGCCGCCGATCGCAGCATCAAGCCCCGGATGTCCCGCCGAGAAACTTCCCGAGACGCGCCTGTCCCGCCCGTCACCAAGACGGTCTATGCGCGCTCGCAGCGCATCCAAGGCAGAGGTCGAATCGTTCACGCGCATATGTTCCCTATTTGTTCCATTCTCGCCTTTCGGGCTGGTCTGTCAAGAACCGTTGGAAACCATTGCAAGCCTCACCCGGCTACGGATAGGACAAGGTCATGCCCGCGCCCCTGATCCGGCCTCTTTCCAACTCTCCGGAAATCATCGAGAGACTGAGCGCCATCCTGATCGCCGTGGTCGCTGGCGGGGGCTCGGTGGGCTTCATGCATCCCGTCAGCATGGATGACGCCCGCCTATTCTGGACCGAGGCGCTGACCGCAGTCGGCCGGGGCGAGCGCATCGTCCTGGGCGCGTGGGATGGAGACGTACTGGCGGGGACCGTCACGCTCCTGCTTGATTTCCCGCCCAATCAACCGCACCGAGCGGAGATCGGCAAGATGATGGTCGATCCTGCGTATCGCGGCAAAGGGCTGGCGATGGCGGCGCTTCGTGAGGCCGAACGACTGGCCATCGATCATCACCGCACGCTGCTGGTGCTGGACACTGCGGTGGAGGACGGCGCTGCGCCCCTCTATGAAAGGTGCGGCTTCATTCTGGCCGGGACGATCCCCGATTTCGCCTTGAAGCCGCATGGCGGCCTTACCGGCACGCATCTCTACTGGAAACGGATCGGCGCTCCCATCGCCCGATGACAACAAAAAAGGCGCCCAAAGGCGCCTTTCCCGTGTCTTGCCGGATGCCCGGATTACTTCTTCAGCGTCAGGCCGCCGAACCGCTTGTTGAAGCGTGCGACCTGGCCGCCCTGGTCGAGCTGACGCGTGCCGCCGGTCCATGCCGGGTGCGACAGCGGATCGATGTCGAGCGCCATCGTGTCGCCTTCCTTGCCCCAAGTGGTGCGCGTACGGAAGGTGCTGCCGTCGGTCATCTGGACGGTGATGAAGTGGTAATCGGGATGCGTATCGGTCTTCATGTCATGCCCCATAAATGGCCGGTTCCGACCGGCGCAGGATGCTGGAAACTGTGCGAAGCGGCGCGGTTAGCGGGTTTGCTGGCAAATGGCAAGAGTCAACATCCGTTCGGGCTGAGCCTGTCGAAGCCCTGCACTTCTCTTCAGAAGGACAACCCTTCGACAAGCTCAGGGCGAACGGATTGCGTTTGCCTCAATCCTTGGGCGGATCGGCGACCATGGCGACACAATGCGCCTCTGCGCACAGCTTGCCGTCGACCATGGCCTTGCCGGAAAACTTGCAGATGGCGCCGCGTATCTGGGTGATCTCAATATGGAAATCGACCAGACAGCCCGGCTCGATCGGGGCGCGAAACTTCGCGCCGTCGATGCCCATGAAATAGACAAGCTTGCCCGAGCCGCGCAGCCCAAGCGATTCCACCGCCAAGATACCCGCTGCCTGCGCGATCGCCTCGACGATCAGCACGCCGGGCATGATCGGCCTTCCGGGGAAATGCCCCTGGAAGAACGGTTCGTTGATCGACACGGCCTTCACCGCATGGATCGAGGCACCATGCACCATCGATACCACACGGTCGATCAGCAGCATCGGGTAACGGTGCGGCAAGGCCGCCATGACCCCCCGGATATCCAGGGGGCCAAGGGCGGTCGGCGCGGCCGCGTCAGGACCGTCGGTCATATGTTATCAGCGCGACTGCGGCTGCTGCGCCGGGTTGGTCGGCGCGGCCTGACCGGCCTGGCCCTGCTGGCCGGGCTGCCAGCCTGCCGGCGGCGTGATGCTGACGCTGGGGACCAGCGCATTGATCTCGGTCACCACGGCGGCCGAAATGTCGACGCCCGGCTGATAGGAGACGGTCGCGTCAGGGTTCAGCACCAGGTCGACCTTCGACTTCGTCATCGCGGTCTTGAGCGCGTCGGACAGCTTGGCGCTGATCTGCTCTTCGACATAGGCGTTGGCGAGCGCGATCGGCTGGCCAAGACGCTGCAGTTCCGCCTGCGCGGTCTGCTGTGCCTGCTGGAACTGCTCATATTGGGTCTGCAGCGCAGGGGTGGACTTGCCACCGGCAGCCTTCAGGCCGGCCTGCAGCGCTTCGCCCTTAGTCTTGAGGTCAGCGTCAATGGCTGCCTTGCGCGCGTTGAACGCATCGATCTGCGTCTTGTACGTCGTCTGCATCTGGGTACGCGCCACGGTGTAGGCGGCGCTGGTGCCGACGACGCGCTGCAGATCAACGACAGCGACGCCCTGCTTGGACTGGGCGATAGCCGGAGCGGCCGTCAGAGCGACGGCGGCGACGGGCGCGAGGCCGAGGGCCGCGGCTTTAAGAATGGTCTTCATCAGAATTGGGTTCCTACGTTGAAATTGATGAGCTTGGTATCGTCCCCTGGTTCCTTCAGCAGCGCCTTGGCAACGTCGATGCGGAACGGGCCGAAAGGCGAATTCCAGTTCACGCCGAAACCAACCGACAGACGCGGCTTGAGCGTATCGCCCAGATATTCTTCTCTAAAGCCTGTGCCGGTGACATGCGTTCCGCTTGTGCAGATCGGCGTGGCTGCGCTCCCGGTCGCCCGGACAGTTGAGGACGTGCCGTCCGTGGCCGTTATCGAGCAATATCCAGGGAAATTGATCGTCGCAGGGTTTTTCAGACCTGCGACAGCACCCACATCGGCGAAAATGGAAGGACGCAGCCCCATTTCACGCGCACCAGCGCCCAAAGGAATTTCCAGCTCCGCATGCGCAAGATAGTAAACCTTGCCGCCCAGCGCGTCATCCGACCGATTGTTGTTGGTCGTCGATTGGACGCCCGTAATATTGCCGTTGGCATCCGTGGTGCTGTCGAAATAATAGCGCTTCACGCGCGGGCCGACGCCTCGGATATCGAAGCCGCGCAGTTGCGGGTTGCCCAGGAAGAAGCGGTCGGTCAGGCGGATCTTGTCAACCTCGGTCACGCCATCGGAGCTGAAGCGCGTGCCTTCGAGCGAATGGATATAGCCGCCCTCGCCGCTGACCGAGAAGATGAAGTTGCCGAGCACGCGCCAATATTTGGCCGCGTTCAGGCGCGTGCGCACATATTTGACGCTGCCGCCAAGGCCGGCGAAATCCTGGCTCAGCGACAGGGACTGGCCGCGCGTTGGCCGGATGCGGTTGTCGCGATTGTCGAAGATCAGCGAGTAACCGACCGATGAGGTGGTGCGCTTGCCGATCGCGTCGCACAAATACCGGCCCGCAAGGATCGGATCGCACTCCAGGATGCCGTCGCCGTTAGTGTCCGAATAATAGTTCGTCTTGTTCAGCGTCACGTCGTCGAGATTGAGGCTGTAACGCAGCGCCAGCGACATATATTCGGTGATCGGCACGCCGGCGCGGATCTGGAAGCCGGTCGTCGTCTGCTGATAGGTCGTGTTGCGGTCGTTATTGGCCAGATAGTTGAAGCTGTTGAGGTCGCGGCGATAGATATCGCCGCCCAGCGCGATATTCTTGTCGAACAGATAAGGTTCGGTAAACCCGACTTCCACCGACTTTGAATAGGCCGAATAGTTGACGCTGGTCCGCAGCTCCTGACCCTTGCCGCGGAAGTTGCGCTGGGTGACGGACGCTGAAACGATGAACCGCTCGAGGCTGGAGAAACCGGCCGACAGCGACAGCTCACCCGTCGACTTTTCCTCGACATTGGTTTCCAGGATGATGCGGTCGGGCGTCGAACCCGGCTTCTGCTGGATGTCCAGCTTGTCCTGGAAAAAGCCCAGCGAATTGATGCGGTCCTTCGAGCGCTTGACCATGAAGCTGTTGAAGGCATCGCCCTCGTTCAGGCGGAACTCACGGCGGACGACCTTGTCCTGCGTCAGCGTATTGCCGTTGATGTCCACCCGCTCGACATAGACGCGCGGCGCGTTCGCGATCTTGAAGTTGATACCCATGGTCAGGGTATCCTTGTCGCGCTGGAAGTCCGGCTGGACGTCGGCAAAGGCATATCCGAACAGACCGGCGGTCTCGTTCAGCTGGTCGACCGTATCCTCGACCTGCTTGGCGTTATACCATTGGCCCTTCTTCATCGGCAGCAGCTTGGTCAGGCTGTCGCTGGACAGGTCGCGAATGTCGCTTTCGACCTTCACGCCGCCGAATTTATAGCGATCCCCTTCTTCCACCACATAGGTGATGATGAAGTCCTGCTTGTCCGGCGTCAGTTCGGCCACAGCCGAGATCACACGGAAATCGGCGTAGCCGTTGGTCAGATAGAATTGGCGCAGCTTCTGCTGGTCATAGGCCAGGCGATCCGGATCGTAGGAGGTGCCGGACGAGAAGATGCGATACCAGCGAGCGGCCTTCGTCGCCATTTCGCCACGCAGTTCGCCATCGGAGAATTTCTCGTTGCCGATGATATTGATCTGGCGGACCTTTGATTTGGGTCCTTCGGAAATCTCAAAGACAATGTCGACACGGTTCTGGTCGAGCTGGACCATCTTCGGCTCGACGGTCGCGGCGAAGCGGCCCTGACGACGATAGAGTTCGATGATGCGGGCTACGTCGGCGCGCACTTTCGACCGGGTATAGATCTGGCGCGGCGACAGCTTGATCTCCGGCCGGATCTTCTCTTCCTTGATCCGCTTGTTGCCCTCAAGGACGATCCGGTTGATGACCGGGTTTTCCTTGACCTCGATAACGATGTTACCAGTCTCGGCGCCGCTGATCTGCACATCGGCGAACAGTTCGGTTTCATACAGGTCGCGCAGCGCCTGATCGAGGGATTCGCGCGTATAGGGCGTGCCCTGGCGCAGTTTCGTGTAGGACAGGACGGTATCGGGTTCCAGCCGCTGCTGGCCAGATACAGAAAGCGTCTTGATCGTCGTGGCCGCGACCGTAGCTGCGGGCACCGAAGACGTCGGAGCCGGAGCGGTCTGGGCCGCAGTCGCCGTTCCGCCCAATCCCGACAGAACGGTGCCAGCCAGCAGCGCGGCGATCACCGGTCTGTGGATGTTGCTGCGCTTGATCGCTGTCACCCGTTTTTCATCCTTAATCTTAACCATCAAACCGGGCCAATTTGGCCGATATCCCCACGCCACCAGCGCCGCAACGCCATATCAGCGAGCCTCCCTGCCCGAAGCCGCCTATCCGATCAAGCCGGACAGGCTCTTCCACAGTCCGAAAGACGACAAATCGTTGAAAGTCACCAGAACCATTACCGTCAGCAGCACCGCCAGGCCGGAGCGATATGCCCATTCCTGCACCTGTGCGCTGACCGGCCGCCGCTGAATTGCCTCGATCGCGTAGAACAGCAGGTGCCCGCCATCCAGCATCGGAATTGGCAACAGGTTGATGAACCCCAAGTTAATCGAAATCAGCGCCATGAAGAAGATGAAGTCTTCCGGTCCGCGATCGGCCTGTTCGCCCGAAAGCTGGGCCATTTTCAGCGGCCCGCCAAGCTCGTCCAGAGGCCGGCGGCCCGTCACCATCTGACCCATCGTCTCGACCATCATGCGCACGATCGTGACGGTCCGGTCGACGGCGATGCCAGGCGCCTGAAGCAGCGAAACATCGCGCTGGATCGGCGCGCCGCTGCGGATGCCGAGTTGGCCGAAGCGATAATGATTGCCGAACCGGTCCTTTTCCTCCCTAACGCCGATTGTGATCGGCAGGATGATGGTCTTGCCGCCCCGATCCAAAGCGAAGCTCGACACTTCGCCGGGGCGATGGAAGACGGACTGGGTCAGTTGGTCGAACCGCTCGATCTGCCGCCCGTCTATCGACACGATCCGGTCGCCAACGCGTATCCCGGCCTTTTCGGCGGCGCTTCCCGCCATCACCTTGCTGGCGACGGCCGGCGTCACATTTTCGCCATAGGCGATGGCGAAGCCCGCCATGATGAGGACGGCGAACAGGAAATTGATCGCGGGACCGGCAAAGACGATCGCCGCGCGCTGCCACACCGGCTTGCCCGGAAAGCTCTGCGCCCGTTCGGCCGCCGGCATTTCCAGCCATTTCGGGTCCGTCTGGCTGGCAACGCTCATGTCGCCCTTGAACTTGACGTAGCCGCCCAGCGGTAACAGCCCCAGTCGCCAGCGGGTGCCGCGCTTGTCCACCCAGGCGGCGACTTCCTTGCCGAAGCCGATGGAGAAGGTCTCGGCCTTCACCCCGCACCAGCGACCGACGATATAATGTCCAAACTCGTGTACGAACACGAGAGGGCCGATGACCGCGATGAACGCAAGGATAGTCACGACAAGGCCGGGTGTTTCGATCAAACCTGCACTCTTTCCAAAATGCGCCCGGCGGCCATGCGGGCCGACCGGTCTGCTTCCAGTATATCCTCAATCCGGCGCGGCGTCTGCGCGCTATAGCGCGACAGCGTTTCCTCCACAATCGTGGCGATTTCAAGGAAGCCGGTTCGCCCCCTCAGAAACGCGGCCACGGCGACCTCGTTCGCGGCGTTCAGGACGGCGGGATAAATGCCGCCGGCCTCCGCCGCTTGCCGGGCCAGCCGCAGCGCGGGAAAACGGCTGTCATCGGGCGCTTCGAAGTCCAGACGGCCGATCGTGGCAAGGTCGAGCGGCGTGCAGGGCGTGGCGATCCGTTCCGGCCACGCCAGCGCATGGGCAATGGGAATGCGCATGTCGGGGCTGCCGAGTTGGGCAAGGGTGGAGCAATCGCGATACTCGACCATCGAGTGAATGACCGACTGCGGATGCACGAGTATCTCGATCCGGTCGAGGCCGATCGGGAAGAGATGCCCCGCCTCGATCAGTTCCAGCCCCTTGTTCATCATCGTCGCGCTGTCGACGCTGATCTTGGCGCCCATCGACCAGTTGGGATGCTTGACCGCCTGCGCCGGGGTCACGGTCCGCATGGCCTCCAGCGGCATTGTGCGGAAGGGGCCGCCGCTCGCGGTGAGCGTGATCTTGCGCACCTCCGCCAGCCGCCCCCCGGCAAGGCACTGGAAGATCGCATTATGCTCGCTGTCCACCGGAAGAAGCGTCGCCCCAGAGGAACGCGCCGCGTCCATCATCAGGCTGCCCGCCGACACCAGCGATTCCTTGTTCGCCAACGCCACGGTGCGTCCACGCTCCAGCGCCGCCAACGTTGGCTCCAGACCGGCGCAGCCCATGATGGCGGCCATCGTCCAGTCCACGTCGATCCGCGCGGCATCGACCAGCGCTTCGGGTCCGGCGGCGGTCTCTATGCCCGATCCGGCCAGGGCTTCGCGCAATTGTTCATGTAATGCGGAATTGCCGATAACGGCCAGACGCGCGTCATGCTTGCGCGCCGCAGCGGCCAGAGCCGCCACATCATGATGGGCAGTCAGGGCAACGACCTGATATCCGTCCGTATCCCGACCGATCAGATCCAGGGTCGATGTGCCGACCGAACCGGTGGCGCCGAAGATCGAGACCTTCTTCATGCTCACAACAGCCCCGGCAGGGCGACGAGCAAGGCGGCCAGCGGCGCGCTCGTGACGACGCCGTCAAGCCGGTCGAGTACACCGCCATGGCCGGGCAGCAGTGTGCCACTGTCCTTCACGCCCGCCTTGCGCTTCAACCAACTCTCGAACAGGTCCCCGCCCTGCGCCGCGACTGCCAGGATACCGCTTGCGGCCGCCAGCCGGACCGGCAGCCCGGCCCAGACATGCAGCACGAAGCCGAAGACCAGCGCGCTTGCCACCCCTCCCCCAAGTCCGGACCATGTCTTGCTCGGGCTGATCGACGGCGCCAGTTTTGGCCCGCCTATGGACCGGCCAGCAAAATAGGCGCCTATGTCCGTTGCCCAGACTAGGCCGAGCGCCCAGAAGGCCAACAGCAACCCGCTGAGATTGGGGAGAACTTCCCTAAGAAAGAGCAGCGAAAGAACCGGGAGGGACACGTAGAGCACGCCCGCCGCGATCCTGGGCGATCGCGTCGCCACGACGGCGAACAGAAAGCCGCCCAGCGCCAGGCCCACGGCCAGAAAGGATGGCCCCGCAGCCCAGGGCGACATGATCGCCAGCGGCACGCAGACCGCAAACATGGACATGCGCTTCGCGTCGACCGATGCGCCCGTCAGGTCCGCCCATTCCGCCTGCATCAGCACGCCGGCGATGGACAGCAGCACCCAGAAGACCACGCCTCCAGCCAGAAGCGCGCCTATCGCGAAGCATATCAGCGCAATGCCGACCGTCGCACGGGTCTGAAGCTCATTGGGCACGGACGTTCTCTAAAGACCGCCGAAGCGCCGCTCACGCTCCTTGAAGGCCGAAAGAGCCGTAACCAGCGCGTCCCCGCCGAAATCGGGCCAGAGCATGTCGGTGAAATACAATTCTGCATAGGCCGCCTGCCACAGCATGAAGTTGCTAAGGCGCTGTTCTCCCGACGTCCGGATCAGCAGGTCCAGCGGCGGCAGTCCGGCCGTGTCGAGGCTGTTGCCGATATCGTCGGCACCGATATCCCCCGGCGCGATCTCTCCCGCCGCGGCCTTAGCCGCAAGGGACTGGACGACCCGCACCATTTCGTCCTGCGAACCATAGTTCAGGGCGACGGCCAGGGTCGATCCGCTGTTTCCCGCGGTGCGCGCGACCGCACCGTCAATCAGCTTGACGAGCGCAGGGTCGAAGGCGCGATAGTTTCCGATGATTTTCAGGCGGACATTATTGGCGTCGAACTCGTCGATATCGGCCTGGATGAAATGGCTGAGCAGCCCCATCAGGTCGGACACCTCCGACGCTGGACGCTTCCAGTTCTCGGAAGAAAAGGCATAGAGCGTCAGGCATTCCAGGCCCATTTCGCGCGCGGCGCGCGCGGTGCGGCGCACGGCTTCGACGCCGGCCTTGTGCCCGGCGATGCGCGGCATCAGGCGCTTCTTCGCCCAGCGGCCATTGCCGTCCATGATGATCGCGACGTGCCGCGCGCCATAATCGACGGCGGGAAGGGGAATGTCGCGCTTTGCCTTTGTTGCCACGGGAAACCCTATGCGCCGATTCGGCCGTTATTGGCCAAGGATTTCTTTCTCCTTGGCCTGCGCAACGGCATCGATGTCGGCGATCGTGGCATCGGTCAGCTTCTGGACTTCGGTTTCCAGGCGCTTGCGATCATCCTCGCTGATCTCACCCTTTTTCTCGTCGGTCTTCAGGCTGTCCATGCCATCGCGCCGGACGTTGCGCACAGCGATGCGCGCGCCTTCGGCATATTTGCTGGCCAGCTTCGCCAGTTCCTTGCGCCGCTCCTCGGTCAGGTCGGGGATCGGCAGGCGCAGCGTAGTGCCGTCCGTGATCGGGTTGAGGCCAAGGCCCGCCGAACGGATCGCCTTTTCCACCGGCGTCACATTGCTGCGGTCCCAGACCTGCACGGAGAGCATGCGCGATTCCGGCGCGGACACAGTGGCCACCTGGTTGAGCGGCATGTGTGCGCCATAAACCTCGACCGTGATCGGATCGAGCAGGGCGATATTGGCCCGGCCGGTGCGCAGGCCCGAAAGGTCGCCCTTCAGCGATTCGACTGCGCCGGCCATGCGGCGCTCGAGACCAGGCTTGTCATATTGCGCCATGTTCAGCTCTCCTGATTTTGTACGACAGTCGCCACACCGTCACCAGCCAGCACCTTGGCCAGATTGTTGGTCTCACGGATGTTGAAGACGACGATGGGAATGTGGTTTTCGCGGCACAGGGCAATGGCGCTGGCGTCCATCACCTTCAGATTGTCATTGAGGACCTTGTCGAAAGACACTGTTTCATAACGGGTGGCGGTCGCGACTTTCTTGGGGTCGGCGTCATAAACGCCATCGACGCTGGTGCCCTTGAACAGGGCGTCGCAGTTCATTTCCGCCGCGCGCAGCGCCGCCGTCGTATCCGTCGTGAAGAAGGGATTGCCGGTGCCCGCCGCGAAGATGACGATCCGGCCCTTCTCCATATGCCGCATGGCGCGGCGGCGGATATAGGGCTCGCACACCGACGCCATCGGGATGGCCGACTGGACGCGCGTGTCGCAGCCGATCCGCTCCAGCGCGTTCTGCACGGCCAGCGCGTTCATAACGGTCGCCAACATGCCCATATAGTCGGCGCTGGTCCGGTCGAAGCCCTTGGCTGCGCCCGCAAGCCCCCGGAAGATATTGCCGCCGCCCACCACGACGCACAACTCGAACCCAGCATCCTTGGCCGCCGCGATCTCGCCTGCGACACGGTCCACAGTCTCCGGATCGATGCCGAACTGGCCCTGCCCCATCAGCACTTCGCCGGACAGTTTAAGGAGGATGCGCTTGAAGGTCGGGCGTGTCATGCGGGGCGAATGTTCCGGTCTGAATGAGGAAATGGCGCGCACCTTAGGGAGTGCGCGCCATGATGTGAAGCGGGGTTATGTCCCGAATCTTTCATCTCCGGACCATGTCCGGGGATATATAATCAAACGCCAGCGGCGGCCGCGACTTCGGCTGCGAAGTCGCTGACTTCCTTCTCGATGCCTTCGCCCAGCTGGAAGCGGACATAGTTTTTGAGCGTGATCGACTTGCCGGCTTCCTTGGCCGCCTTGGCGACGACGTCGGCAACCGGGGTCTTGTTGTCCATCACGAACAGCTGGCTGAGGAGCGCATTCTCCTTGGCATATTTGGCAACCGCGCCGTCGACCATCTTGGCGACGATCTCGGCGGGCTTGCCGGATTCGGCAGCCTTTTCGGCGGCAATGCCACGCTCACGCTCCAGCAGCGCCGGATCGATGTCGGCGGCCGACAGCGCCAGCGGGAAGGCTGCGGCGATGTGCATGGCGATCTGCTTGCCCAGCGGCTCCAGCACGTCGGCGGGCGCATCGCCCTCAAGCGCGACCAGCACGCCGATCTTGCCCAGACCTGGCGCAGCGGCGTTGTGAACGTAAGGCACAACGACGCCCTGGCCGACCGACACATGCGCAACGCGGCGCAGCGTCTGGTTCTCGCCGATCGTGGCGATGTTGGCGACCAGCTTCTCAGACACGGTGCCGCCCGAGGGATAGGCTTCCGAAGCAAGCGCCTCTGCGTCAGCCGAACCCTTGTCGAGCGCGATCTGCGCCACGGAGCGGACGAAATCCTGAAATTGGTCGTTCTTCGCGACGAAGTCGGTTTCGCTGTTCACTTCGACGGCAACACCCTTCGTGCCGGCAACGGCAACGCCGACCAGGCCCTCGGCCGCGGTGCGGCTGGACTTCTTCTGCGCGGCGGCAAGGCCCTTGGCGCGCAGCCAGTCGGTTGCCGCTTCGATGTCGCCACCAGCTTCGGTCAGCGCCTTCTTGCAATCCATCATGCCCGCGCCCGAACGGTCGCGCAGTTCCTTGACGCTGGCTGCAGTAATCTCGGCCATTGTGAATTCCTTTGTCTGTATTTCAAATGTGCGGGAGGGCGCGTCCCTATGAAAGAGCGCGCCCTACCCGGTCAGTTTTGCAGTTTCGCGAAAGCGGTTCAGGCTTCGGCGGCTACTTCAACTGCGGTTTCTTCCGGCAACGGCTCGTCCAGCGCGCCCAGGTCGACACCAGATGCCTGCTGCGCGCCACGGTTGCCCTTGGTCGCGGCCGCCGCGATGGCGTCGCAATAGAGGCGAATGGCGCGGCTGGCGTCGTCGTTCGCGGGAACCGGGAAGGCGATGCCGTCAGGCGACACGTTCGAATCAAGGATCGCAACGACGGGAATACCCAACGTGTTCGCTTCCTTGATCGCCAGCTCTTCCTTGTTGGCGTCGATCACGAACATCACGTCGGGGATGCCGCCCATATCGCGGATGCCGCCCAGCGACAGCTCGAGCTTCTCGCGCTCACGGGTCATCTGAAGGACTTCCTTCTTGGTGAGGCCGTGGGTGTCACCCGACAGCTTCTCCTCAAGAGTCTTCAAACGCTTGATCGAACCGGAGATCGTCTTCCAGTTGGTGAGCATGCCGCCCAGCCAGCGATGGTTGACGAAATGCTGGCCCGAACGGCGGGCTGCCTCTGCGATCGGGTCCTGCGCCTGGCGCTTGGTGCCGACGAACAGGACCTTGCCGCCCGAAGCAACGCTGGCCGACACGAAGTCGAGGGCGCGCGCGAAGAGCGGAACGGTCTGCGAGAGATCGAGGATGTGGATGCCGTTGCGGTCGCCGAAAATGTACGGCTTCATGCGCGGGTTCCAGCGGTGGGTCTGATGGCCGAAGTGTGCGCCGGCTTCAATCAATTGCTGCATGGTGACGACAGGGGCCGCCATAATCATTCTCCTTACCGGTTGAGCCTCTGGGAATCAGTAACCGAAGCCCTTTCGAGGCGGCCGGCACCGGGATGTGCGATTCCCATGTGGGTTAGGTGGGCGCCCTTACCTGTCCGAAAATGCATTTGCAAGGGTTGACAGGCTCCGGATTAAGGAACATATCATGAACATACGGAACAAATGACGGATTCATGCGATTTATGGCGTGTTGTCGGTGAATGGTGTATCCGGCAGGATGAAAGGCTCAAAAAAATGGTCGCGATCGGTGCAGCCCTTGTTTTCGCAATCGCCTTTGCTCTCGCTGTCGGGACGATGGCCTATATGTTCGCGACCTATCGCGACAAGATGATCGCTGCGCTGCTGTACCAGCCGGAGCCTGAAGCCCTTCCCGCCTATGCTGTATCGGTCCAGCGCAAGCGGCAGACCGCTGCCAAAGTGGCGCGGACCCCTTCGATCATGGCGATCGCCGCCTAAGCAATGCCCGCCGGTTATGCGACGGTCTTTGGTACGACCGGCCGCACACGACGAACGCGGGCATAGCTGATCATGCCGAAGGGTATCAGCAGCACATAGAAGACAGTGATGCCCAGCAGCGTTAGCCAGGGGTTGGTCATCAGCAGCGCCGCCAGCAACCCGGCCAGCGCGATCGCCTCCAGCCTAACCGTCTTGCGCAACCTCAGGGCAGACCAGGTGTAGGTCGCGATGCTGGAGATCATCAGGAAAGCCACGAAGACAGCCCAAGGCGCGACAACATACCAGGCCCGGAAAATCGGCAGACCTGTCACGAGCCAGAGATAGAGCGGCATGAAGGTCAGGCCTGCGCCGGCGGGCGCGGGCACGCCGGTCAGGAAGCCCGCCGATTTATGAGGCTGTTCATCCGCATCGATATTGGCGTTGAAACGAGCAAGCCGCAACGCGCACGACAGCGCATGGCATAGCGCGAAGATCCAGCCGACCTGAGGCATCGTCTGCAGCGACCAGAGATAGAGGATCAGCGCCGGCGCGACGCCAAAGGCGATCACGTCCGACAGCGAATCCAGTTCCGCCCCAAACCGGCTTTCGCCGCGGAGCATTCTTGCGATCCGGCCATCCAGACCATCCAGCACCCCGGCGATGATGATGGCGGCGACCGCCCGCTCCCATTCCCCGGAGATGCCGTAGCGAACGCCGGTAAGCCCGAAGCAGAGCGCCATGGCCGTCACCGCATTGGGGGCAACCATCCGCAAGGTGATGCCGCGACGCAGGCCGCGCGGAATCGCCCGCCGCCGCCGCGTCACTGCAGGATGCCCGTCATGCCCTGTCCGTCGCCCAGCCGCGCAATGACGGTCTCGCCGGCCACGGTGCGCTGCCCAAGGACGACCTTGGGCATGGTCCCGGCCGGCAGATAGACATCGACGCGGCTACCGAAGCGAATAAGGCCGATCCGCTGGCCTGCGGCGATGATGTCGCCCGGCTTCACGAACGGAACGATGCGCCGTGCGACGAGGCCCGCAATCTGCGTGAAACCGATTCGCACGCCGTCGTCGCGCTCGACCAGGATATGCTGACGCTCATTATCCTCGCTCGCCTTGTCCAGGTCAGCGTTCAGGAACTTGCCCGAGATATAGACGACCGATTTCACGGTGCCGGAAATGGGCGTGCGGTTGATGTGGACGTCGAACACGCTCATGAAAATGGACACGCGGACCATAGGTTCCTCGCCCAGACCCGCTGGCCCCGCCATCTCCTTTGGCGGCGCGACCGACTGGATCAGCGTCACCAGTCCGTCCGCCGGCGCGATCACCAGCGCATCGTCGCGCGGCGTTGCGCGGACCGGATCGCGGAAAAAGGTGAGAACCCAGACGGTAACGCCGACCAGCGGCCACCCCAGCCAGGGCCAACCCGCGACAAACGCGAGAGCCGTGATGGCCGCCGCAATGGCTGCGAATTTGCGCCCCTCCGGATGGACGGCGGGAAAGCGCCACTTGACGCCGCCACCCGCGGCCATGGTGATTTTATTGTTTTCCATGAACAGTCCTTACGGCGTCCCTTTCACCCTGACAACGCCGTGGCTGTTTCATATCGCATTGCCTCCCCGCGCGCCGGTCACCCACCGTCCCGCAACGCAGCGAAAATGCGCGCGGAAAGGTTGAATATTCGCCGCGCTTTGCCTAGACGCCGGTGCATCCCATCCCCAGGAAACAGAAAGCGGACACAGCGCATGGCGAAGATCAAAGTGAAAAACCCGGTCGTCGAGATTGACGGCGACGAGATGACCCGGATCATCTGGGAATGGATCCGCGAGCGCCTGATCAAGCCGTATCTCGACATCGACCTCAAATATTACGACCTGAGCGTCGAAAAGCGCGACGAGACCAACGACCAGATTACCGTCGATTGCGCCAAGGCGATCCAGCAGTATGGCGTTGGCGTCAAGTGCGCGACCATCACGCCGGACGAAGCCCGCGTCGAGGAGTTCAAGCTCAAGAAGATGTGGAAGTCGCCGAACGGCACCATCCGCAACATCCTGGGCGGCGTGGTGTTCCGCGAACCGATCGTCATCAAGAATGTACCCCGGCTGGTTCCGGGCTGGACCGACCCCATCGTCGTCGGCCGTCACGCCTTTGGCGACCAGTATAAGGCGACGGACTTCCGCGTCCCCGGCCCCGGCAAGCTGCGCCTCGTCTGGGAAGGCGACAATGGCGAAAAGATCGACGAGGAAGTGTTCCAGTTCCCCTCCGCCGGCGTCGCGATGGGCATGTACAACCTCGACGATTCGATCCGCGATTTCGCCAAGGCCAGCATGAACTATGCGCTCGACCGCAAGTGGCCGCTGTACCTCTCCACCAAGAACACGATCCTGAAGGCCTATGACGGCCGCTTCAAGGACCTGTTCCAGGAGGTGTTCGACGCCGATTTCGCCGACAAGTTCAAGGAAGCCGGCATCGTCTACGAGCACCGCCTGATCGACGACATGGTCGCCTCCGCCCTCAAGTGGAGCGGCAAGTTCGTCTGGGCCTGCAAGAATTATGACGGCGACGTTCAGTCCGACACCGTCGCACAGGGCTTCGGCTCGCTGGGTCTGATGACTTCCGTGCTAATGTCGCCGGACGGCAAGACGATCGAGGCAGAGGCCGCGCACGGCACCGTCACGCGTCACTATCGCATGCACCAGCAGGGCAAGTCGACCTCGACTAACCCCATTGCGTCGATCTTCGCATGGACGCAGGGCCTGTCGTTCCGCGGCAAGTTCGACGACACGCCCGATGTCGTGAAGTTCGCCGAGACGCTCGAAGCGGTCTGCATCAAAACCGTCGAAGACGGCGCAATGACCAAGGATTTGGCGCTGCTGATCGGCCCGGATCAGGCATGGATGACCACGGAGCAGTTCTTCGAGGCGATCCGCGTCAATCTGGAATCCGAAATGGCGACATGGAACTGATCGGCGCACAGGCGATTATTCCAGCATGACAACGACCGGACGGAAGCGCCTTGACGTTCGCAATGCGGTTCCGTCCGATGTCCGGGCGATCATCCGGCTGATCGATCGCGTCTATCCCGATATGCCAAGCTATGCCCCCGCCATGGTGCGGGGGCAGATCAACAACTTCCCTGAGGGCTGCTTCGTCGCGCTCTACGACAACCGTGTCGTGGGCTATTGCGCGACGATGCGGGTCAGCAAGACCATGGCCTTCTCCCCGCACGACTGGGAGGAGATCACCGCCAACGGCTTCGGCACGCGGCACAGTGCAGCGGGTGAATGGCTTTACGGCTATGAAATGGCCGTGGACCCCAAGCAGCGCGGGCTGCGCATCGGCCAGCGCCTCTATGACGAGCGCAAGGAACTGACCGAGCAGCTCGACCTGCATGGCATCGTCATCGCCGGGCGCATGCCTGGATATGCCCGCAACCGCCGCAAGGTGACGGGCCCCGAAGATTATCTGCATCAGGTCGTCACCGGAAAACTGCCCGATCAGGTCATCAGTTTTCAGCTGAAGAACGGCTTCGAACCCCTCGGCATTCTTGCGAAATATCTGCCAGAGGATAAGGCGTCCGCCGGCAATGCCGCGCACCTTGTCTGGCGCAATCCCTATGTCGATCCGGACGAAGCGCCGGAGATGCGGGTGCCGCGCGGCGTCGAGAGCGTCCGCCTTGCCACCTGCCAGCTTCAGGCGCGCGCGGTCCAGGATTTCGACGAGTTCATTCGCAACGTCGAATATTTCGTCGACGTCGCCGCCGACTACCGGTCCGACTTCATCGTATTCCCCGAGCTTTTTACGCTGCCGCTCCTATCCTTCGAGACCAAGAAGCTGTCGCCGCCCGAAGCGATCGACCGCCTCACCGCCTATACCCCGCGCCTCACCAAGGAATTGGGGCGCATGGCGCTGGAATATAATATCAACATCATCGGCGGGTCCCACCCGACCCGCACCGATGACGGCGATATCCAGAACGTCGCCTATGTCGCCCTGCGGGACGGATCGATCCGCGCGCAGGAGAAGATCCACCCGACCCCCAACGAGGCCTTCTGGTGGAACATCAAGGGCGGCGATTCCCTTGACGTGATCCAGACCGACTGCGGCCCCATCGGCGTGCTCATCTGCTACGACAGCGAGTTCCCCGAATTGGCGCGCCGCCTCGTCGATCAGGGCGCGCGCATGATCTTCGTGCCGTTCTGCACTGACAGCCGCTCTGGCTATATGCGCGTACGCTATTGCGCGCAGGCCCGCGCGATCGAAAACCAGTGCTATGTCGTCATGTCCGGCAATGTCGGCAACCTGCCGAATGTCGACAATATGGACATCCAGTACGCGCAGAGTTGCATCCTCACCCCCTGCGACCTGCCCTTCGCGCGCGACGGCATCGCAGCGGAGGCGAGCGAGAATGTCGAGACGCTGACCATCGCCGACGTAAACCTTGCGGACCTGAGTTGGGCGCGAGCGGAGGGCACGGTGCGCAACCTGCGCGACCGGCGCTTTGACCTCTATCATATCGAATGGGACAGCAACCCCGGCGCCCATGCGCCCAGCGGCGGCCCGGTCCCGGCCGGCGGCCACAACTCCCCGGGCGGCGGCTAACCCCCCTCTCGCATTCGAGCTTAGCCGTGCTCCTGCGAAAGCAGGAGCCCAGTTCCGAGCGCAGGACTGGACTCCTGCTTTCGCAGGAGCACGCCGTTCTTAAGCACAGCCCACCTCAGGCGAGCGGATATGCTCCCGACGCACGCCAAGCCCAAGCACCCGCGCCGGAATGCCCTGCAACAGCGGATAGCGATCCAGCAAGCGCAGCGCGAGCGGTGGCCGCTCCAGCCGCGCCTCGGGCCGCAGCAACGCCCCGATAATATTGTCATGCGCCATCTTCTGGATGCGCTGGATCACGCGGGTCGGGAACATCCGGCGTTGCTGGACCTGCGCGAGCAGCGGATCGGGATCGCCCCCCGCCGCCAGCGTGGCCGCCAGGGTGTTGGCCGTTGCGACCGCATCCTGCACCGCCAGGTTGATGCCGACCCCACCGATGGGCGACATGGCGTGCGCGGCGTCCCCGATGGCAAGCAGTCCGGGGCAATGCCAGCGCGTCAGCCGATCCAGCGACACCGTCAGCAATTTCACCTGATCCCAGTCCTGCACATCCGCGATACCCGGCGCCAGTTCCGGAGCCAGCCGGGTGATCTCTTCGCGAAAGGCGGGCAGGCCGCGTCTGCGCACGGCCTCGGCCTCGCCCTTCGGAAAGACATAGGCCGCCTGCCAATAATCGCCCCTGTCGATAATCGCCATGATCCGTCCGGCCTCGAACACGCCGGTGGTCCGGTTATCCCCCGGCTGCTTGGGGACCCGAAACCAGAACACATCCATCGGCGCGCCCAAATCCTGCAATGGCAGCGCCGCCGCCCCCCGCATCACCGACCGCCGCCCGTCTGCGGCGATGACCAGACGGGCGGGAATATGCGCGCCGTCCGCCAACGTCACGCCATCCACCCGCCCGGCCGGATCGAATGTCACGCCGCGCGCCTCCGCGCCTAGCCGCAGGAAAAAGGCCGGCAGCTTCCGCGCCTCGTCCGCCACGAAATCCAGGAAGTCCCATTGCGGCATCAGGGCGATAAACTTGCTCTGCACCGGCAGGCGCGCAAAATCCGCGATCCGCACGACTTTCCCGGCAACTCGCCCGGACAGCGTCGACACGGCGTCATGCGGGCGGGCGAGCAGGCCATCGATCAGCCCAAGCTCACGAAACAGCTCCAATGTCGAGGGATGCACCGTGTCTCCCCGGAAATCGCGGAGGAAATCGTCATGCTTTTCCAACACCACGGTCTCGACCCCGGCCCGCGCCAGCAGGAACCCCGCCATCATCCCCGCCGGTCCACCACCCACGACGACGACTTTCCCCGCATTCTGGGCCATTTTTTCTTCCCTCCGCTACTGACACATAGCGTCAATGCTGATCTAATGCAGCCATGGCATTTGCATTGGACAATAAAAGCTTCAGCGACGCGCTGGTCATTCTGGGCGCGGCGGGGCTGGTTATTCCCGGTTTCGCGCGTTTCAAGATCAGCCCCGTCATCGGTTTCATCCTGGTGGGCATATTGGTCGGACCGGCTGGCCTCGGTTCGCTCGTCGGCAAATATCCCTGGCTTTATCACATCACCATATCGGACCCGCATTCGATAGAGCCCTTTGCGGAGTTCGGGATCATCCTGCTGCTCTTCTCGATCGGGCTGGAACTGAGCTTTAAGCGGCTCTGGTCAATGCGCCGGCTGGTTTTCGGGGTCGGTGCGGCAGAACTGCTGGGGAGCGGCGCGATCCTCGCGGTCGGCCTGTATTTCCTGGGTCAGCCCGTCGCGGGCGCCATCGGGCTGGGACTGGCCATCGCGCTGTCGTCCACCGCCCTGGTGCTACCGATGGTGGGCACCCAAAGTCCGGTCGGCAAGTCCGCCTTCTCGATGCTCCTGTTCGAGGATCTGGCGCTCGTCCCCATCATCTTCATGCTCGGCGCGCTCGCGCCTGCGGCATCCAGCGGCGGCATAGGCAGTCTGGTGGAAACCCTGGTGATGGGCGGCATCACGATCGCGATCATGCTGGTCGTCGGCAAATATGTCCTGACCCATATTTTCAGCCAGGCGGCGCGCACCAAGAGCCCGGAAGTGTTTCTCGCCGCCAGCCTGCTGGTGGTCATCGTATCCAGCATGGTTACCTCGCTGGTCGGCCTGTCGCCCATTGTCGGGGCGTTGCTCGCTGGACTGCTGATCGCCGAGACAGAATATCATGGCGAGGTCGAGATCATCACCGCGCCGTTCAAGGGATTGGCTCTCGGCGTCTTCTTGCTGACCGTGGGCATGAGCCTAGACATGCGCGTGATCCTGGCGAACTGGCCAACGCTGGTCATGGCGGTGGTCGCCGTGGTGATCGTCAAGACCGCGGTGACCGCCCTACTCCTGCGCTTTTCCGGCGCGCGGCGGGCGGTGGCGCTGGAGGTCGGCCTGTTGATGTCCAGTCCGTCGGAAACCACGCTGATCGTGCTGTCGGCGGCCTCGGCGGCGCAGCTCATCCTTCCCTCCACCGCCGCCTTCTGGCAGATCGTCACGGCGATCGGCCTTACCATCACGCCGTTGCTCGCCCGCCTTGGCCATGACGTCGCCCGGCGCATCGACCTTGCCAGCGGGGAAGAGCCCCCGCCCATGGGCGACGACGGTAGCCAGCCTGCGGCTGTCGTGATCGGCTTTGGCCGGGTCGGACGCATGGTGTGCGACCTGCTCAAGACCCATCATCAGCCGTTCATTGTCGTGGAATCCGACGCGGACGTGGTCGCCGAAGGACGGCGCACCGGATATCCGATCGTCTTCGGAGACGTCGCTCGCGCGGAGATGCTGGACAAGCTGCGCCTTGGCCATGCCCGTGCGCTGATCCTGACCATGGATGATCCGGTCCTGTCGATCCGCGTCACCAAGCGCGTGCGCGGCTGGGTCCCCGACCTGCCGATCATCGCCCGCGCCCGCGACCCCGACCACGCCGCCCAGCTGTACAAGGCCGGTGCCAGCGACGCCGTGCCGGAAACGCTGGAAAGCTCGCTCCAGCTCGCCGAAACCGCGCTGGTCGATCTCGGCGTCGCGATGGGGCCGGTCATCGCCTCCATTCACCAGACGCGCGAGGATTTACGACAGGAGATAAAGGAAGCGGGCGAAATGGAATCCGCCCCCCGCCTGAGGCGGTTGCGGGAGAATGAGATTTAGGGTGGGGGTGAGATGATCTCACATTTACCCGTTCGTCCTGAGTAGCCATTGAGCTTGTCGAAATGGCATATCGAAGGACCAGAGCCTGGCGCGAGGATGCTTCGATACGAGCCTTCGACTTCGCTCAGTCTCTACTCAGCACGAACAGGGTCAGATCAACCTAACGCTTCACCCACGCTTGGGAATATCCAGCCCCCTCTGCACCGCCGGTCGCGCCAGTCCGCGCTCAAGCCAGGCGGGGACATTCTTCAGGCTTCCATAATCGACCAGATCGCCAGCCTCATAAAAACCAATGAAATTGCGGACCCACCCCAGGGTCGAGATATCCGCAATGCTATAGTCGTCACCCATGATCCATGGGCGATCGGCCAGCCTGCCTTCCAGCACGCCCAGCAATCGCTTTGACTCAGCAACATACCGCTCCAGCGGCCGCTTGTCCTCATAGGCCTTGCCGGCGAACTTATGGAAGAAGCCGACCTGCCCGAACATCGGGCCGATGGAAGCATTCTGGAAAAAGACCCACTGGATCGTCTCATAACGCAGACCCGGGTCGGCGGAGAGAAACTTGCCGCTCTTGTCCGCCAGGTAGATCAGGATCGCCCCGGACTCGAACAGCGCCAGCGGCTTGCCATCCGGCCCATCCGGGTCGAGGATCGCCGGGATCTTGCCGTTGGGATTGAGCGAGAGATATTCGGGCGTCCAACTCTCATTCTTCATGATGTCGATCAGATGGACTTCATAAGGCAGCCCCGTCTCCTCCAGCATGATCGAGACCTTCACGCCGTTCGGCGTCGGCAACCCGTAATATTGCAGGCGATCGGGGTGCGCGGCGGGCCAGCGGGTCGTGATGGGAAAGGTCGAAAGGTCTGCCATGCGATACTCCGTCGGGTTGCCGCCCAGAGATAGGTTCGGGCCGCGCATCTTCAATCGCGCACTCCTGCTCTGCCAAAATAGTCCGATCCGGAGAAAATGATCATTGCCCAAAAGTTAAGGATTTTTGCAGTGCAACAAATCCCCGGCCGGCATGTTATCATCCCATCATACGGGGAGAACATCATGGAATATCAACAGATAGGCGCGCCGTCCCAGGCGTGCTTCGACGTTCAGGCCTTCACCGCGATGCTGCGCGCCGATTTCGGCGCTGCATCATTGACCCTCGCCCATCAACTGCTCGCCACATCGCAAGGCGACGCACGCGCCAATCTGCAAAGGGTGGTCAGTGCGCTGATGGCGGACGAGGCGGGGTGATGCTCTCATTAGCTCCGTTCACGCTGAGTAGAGGCTAAGCGTGTCGAAGCGCGTCCTGCAGCAAATCGCCGTTCGCCCTGAGCTTGTCGAAGGGCTGCCTTTCCTTGCCGCGTTAACAAGGAGGACAGGGCTTCGACAAGCTCAGCCCGAAAGGTGGTAAGATGGTTCTGATCTAACGAGGCGCTCTATATCGCATCCTTCGATACGCCATTTCGACAAGTTCAATGGCACTTAGGTCGAACGACAATCTGCCAGCAATCCGCGCTAACTATGCCGGCACTTTCAACAACGCAGCCTTGACCGCCTCGATAGCCTCGCTGGCCTTGTCCCCCTCTGGACCGCCGCCCTGCGCCATGTCCGGACGACCGCCGCCGCCCTTGCCGCCCAGCGCCTCGACGCCCGCACGGACCAGGTCTACGGCGCTGATCGCGCCCGCCAGGTCGTCCGTCACGCCAACGGCTATCGTGGCGCGTCCGTCCATCACGGCGACGATCGCCGATACGCCGGACCCCAGCGTCGTCTTGTTCCCGTCGACCAGTCCGCGCAATTCCTTGGGGTCCAGGCCATTGATGACCTGCCCCAGGAAGCTGACCGCGCCCACCTGTTCCGGCCCGGCCGCCGCAGCGGACCCGCCGCCGCCCAGCGCCAGCGCCTTCTTGGCATCGGCCAGTTCACGCTCCAGCTTGCGCGTCTGCTCCACCAGCGCCGCGATGCGTGCGGGCACATCGTCCGGCGCTGTCTTGAGCGCCGCCGCCGCTTGCTTGAGCCGTTCGTCGCGATCGGCCAACCATAGCCGCGCGGCTTCTCCGGTCAGCGCCTCGATCCGGCGGATGCCGCTCGACACCGCGCTCTCGGAGATGATCTTGAACAGGGCGATGTCGCCCGTAGCCCGCACATGGGTGCCACCGCACAGTTCGACCGAATAGCTGTTCTCATCCGTCTGGCCCATGGAGAGGACGCGGACCTCTTCGCCATATTTCTCGCCGAACAGCGCCATCGCGCCGGCGGCCACGGCGTCGTCCGGCGTCATCAGGCGCGTCGTTACCTCGTCATTGTGGCGGATCTGCGCATTCACGTCCGCCTCGACCTGCGCGATCTGCACCGGGGTGAGCGCTTCGGGGTGCGAAAAGTCGAAGCGCAGGCGGTCAGGCGCGACCAGACTGCCCTTCTGAGTCACATGGCCGCCCAGCCGGTTGCGGAGCGCGGCGTGCAGCAGGTGCGTGGCGCTATGGTTGGCGCGCACCCGGTCGCGGTGATCGACATCTACCACGAGCTGCACCGTGTCGCCGACCTTGACGCTGCCCGCCTTCACCGTGGCCTTGTGGCCGTGCAGACGGCCGAGCGGCTTGGACGTGTCGGTGACCTCTGCGGACAGGCCCTCCAGCGTCGATATCGCGCCGATATCGCCCATCTGGCCGCCGCTCTCGCCATAGAAGGGCGTCTGGTTTGTCAGGATCGTGACCGTTTCGCCCGCCGATGCGCTGTCCACGCGCGCGCCATCCTTCACCAGCGCGACGACCTGGCCCTCGCCCTTGGTCGAGGTGTAGCCGGTAAACTCCGTGCCGCCTTCGCTTTCTGCGACATCATACCAGACCTCTTCGGACGCCTTGTCGCCCGATCCCTTCCATGCCGCGCGCGCCGCTGCCTTCTGCCCGGCCATCGCCGCGTCGAAACCCGCGCGATCCACCAGCAGGCCCTGCCCGCGAAGCGCATCCTCGGTCAGATCATAAGGGAAACCATATGTGTCGTAGAGCTTGAACGCGGTCGCACCGGGCAGCGTCGCGCCCTCGGCCATGCCCGCCGTCGCTTCGTCCAGCAGCTTCAGACCATTCTCCAGCGTCTTGCGGAACCGGGTTTCCTCGCGGAGCAGCGTCTCTTCGATCAGCGGCTGCGCGCGGACCAGTTCGGGATAGGCGCCGCCCATCTCACTCACCAGACCGCCGACCAGACGATACATCAACGGGTCCTTCGCGCCGATAATATGCGCGTGGCGCATCGCCCGCCGCATGATCCGGCGGAGCACATAGCCGCGCCCCTCATTCGCCGGCAACACGCCATCGGCGATCAGGAAACCGGACGAGCGCAGATGATCGGCGATCACGCGATGGCTCGCCTTATGTTCGCCCGCGGTATCGGTCTTGGTCAGCGCGCCGCTCTCGGCGATCAGCGCCTTGAATGTGTCCGTATCATAATTGTCGGTTACGCCCTGCATCACGGCGGCAATCCGCTCCAGCCCCATGCCGGTGTCGATCGACGGGCGCGGCAGGTCACGGACGATCTCGTTCGCCTCCTGCTCATATTGCATGAACACCAGGTTCCAGATCTCGACGAAGCGATCGCCATCCTCCTCCGGCGATCCCGGCGGGCCGCCCCAGATATGGTCGCCATGGTCGTAGAAGATTTCGGAACATGGCCCGCACGGACCGCTGTCGCCCATTGCCCAGAAATTGTCCTTGGTCGGGATGCGGATGATCCGCTCCTCCGGCAGGCCGGCAATCTTCTTCCACAGCGCGAACGCCTCATCATCCGTATGATAGACGGTGGCGGTCAGCCGGTTGGGGTCAAGGCCCCAATCCTTGGTCAGCAGGGTCCAGGCATGGGTGATCGCCTGTTCCTTGAAATAGTCGCCGAAGCTGAAATTCCCCAGCATTTCAAAGAAGGTATGATGCCGCGCCGTATAACCGACATTGTCGAGATCATTATGCTTGCCGCCCGCGCGAACGCATTTCTGCGACGATGTCGCGGTGCTGTAGCCGCGCGTTTCCAGGCCGGTGAACACATTCTTGAACGGCACCATGCCCGCATTGACGAACATCAGCGTCGGGTCGTTATGCGGCACCAGTGGCGCCGAGGGTACGGCCGTGTGGCCCGCCTTCGCGAAATAGTCGAGAAAGGAGCGGCGAATGTCGTTCGTTGAGGTCATGCGCCGGATTTAGGGAAGTGTTCGGCGCTGCACAAGCAGGCGTTTTACGCCCAGCCGTGTGGCCGTGACGGCGAAAGCACAGCCCATGCAACTTCGTTCATCGATGGTTCCGGATTAGCCCGTGGGCGCGTCGATCGAAACCGGCGGTTTCGAGAACCATGCCGGGCCGGTTTCCGTCATGTGGAAGCAATCCTCCAGCCGGACTCCGAATTTGCCGGGGATGTAAATGCCCGGCTCGTCGGAGAAGCACATGCCGCTCACCAGCTTGGTCGTTTCGCCATGTACGAGGTTCACCGGCTCATGCCCCTCCATGCCGATACCATGGCCGGTGCGGTGGGACAGGCCGGGCAATTTATAGCCCGGGCCATAGCTAAGCCCCTGATAATAGTGCCGCACGGCATCATCGACTGACCCCGCTGGCGCACCAATGCGCGCGGCGGCGAAGGCGACCTGCTGCCCTTTCGCCACTTGGTCCCATACCCGGCGCTGTTCGGCGGTCGGATCAGCGCCGACCACGAAGGTTCGGGAAATGTCCGACTGATAGCCTTGAACCGTGCAGCCGCAATCCATCAGCACGATGTCGCCTGCCTTCACCACCTGCGGCGCTTCGCTTCCATGCGGATAGGCGGCCGCCTCACCGACCAGGGCGAGGGAGAATTCCGGCTCGCCGCCCAGCGCCTTGGTAGCCTTGGTCATCAATCCGCCGATGTCGGCTGGGGTCATGCCGATGCGTACCTGAGGAATCGTCCAGCGATACGCCGCCAACGTTACATCGGTTGCCGCCTGCATCAGCGCGATCTCGGCAGGGGTCTTGCGCATCCGGCAGCCGCGCACGACCGGGTTCGCCGAAACCAGCTCAGCCTTGGGCAGCGCCGTCCGCAATCCGTCGAACGCGAAAAAGCGGGCGGTTTCCTCAATGCCGATCCGGCTAGAGGCAAGGCCCCGCTTGCTGAGGAAGGCGGCGACCAGCGCCAGCGGATGCTCATCCTCCTGCCAAACGCGGATGTCCGCCTCTATGCCGAGCGACTGCGCGACGGAGGGCTTTTCGAAGAAGGGCGTGACGATGATCGGCGCGCCTTCCGCCGGGATGACGGCGGCGGTCAGCCTTTCGCTGCGCCACCAGCGCACGCCGGTGAAATAGATGAGGCTTGCCCCCGGCTCGATCAGGATCGCGCCGATGCCATTCTCCCTCATCAACGCCTGCGCGCGATCGATACGCGCCTTGCGCTCCGCTGGCCCGATCGGAACCGCCGCGCCCGTAATGGACTTGAGGTCACCCGCAGGTCCATCGGCCGCAAGCAGCAGGCGCGGCAGCCCAAGCGCCAGCGCCCCGCCGGTAAGCCCGGCCATCTTCAGCAGCATGCGGCGATCAGGCGTAAGCATAGGGGCCTCCATGAGAAAGCGCGGCCTGATAGGCAGGGCGACCGTGCATGCGTTCCAGCCAGTTCATGAGATTGGGGCGCGATCCATCGAGGCCGCCTCGCGATGTTGAGGCCTCCAGCGGAAAGCTCATCATGATATCGGCCGCCGTGAAATCCGCGCCGGCGAAATGCGCGCGGGTGGCGAGTTCCGTTTCCAGCCAGTCCAGATGCTGGTCGAGCATGCGCTGGACTGTTCCCTTCGCTGGCCGGCCGAGCAAGCCAAGGCGATTGATAACGAGCAGCGCGAACAGCGGCGGCATCATCGACCCTTCTGCATAATGGAGAAAGTGCCGGTAGCGCAGGACGGCCTCCCGTTCCGGAGGCGGACCCAGCTTCCCGCCGCCCTTCTCCACCAGATATTCGACGATCGCGCCCGTCTCCGCCAGGACAAGCCCCTCATCCTCGATCAGCGGGGACTTGCCCAGTGGATGGATGGCCTTGAGTTCGGGCGGGGCGAGCATTGTTTTGGGATCGCGCTCATAGCGCTTCACCACATAGGGAAAACCAAGTTCCTCGAGCAGCCATAATATGCGCTGCGACCGGCTATTCTCCAGATGATGGACGATGATGGTCATGCGCACTCTCCTGCCCTGACCCTATCGTCATCCCATACCGTCCGAAACGCAATATTTGGCCGGGGCTCTTCGCATCATCGAAGGAAGCGCCCCAAAACGATAAAAGGCCCGCCGGCTGGGGTAGCGCGGCGGACCTTTTCGGATCGTGAAACAAGAGGTCAGGCGAATGTTGCGGGCCACGCATGGCCGGCTGTACGGGCCGGCGGCGCGAAACCCTTATTCGCCGTCATCCTCCGCTTCGGGTCCCGTCATCATCGCTTCGGCGACGACTTCCGTCTTGGCGCGCACCGCTTTTTCGATGCGGTCGGCCATTTCCGGATGTTCCTTGAGGAAAATCTTGGAATTTTCACGCCCCTGCCCGATGCGCACGGAGTCGCAGGAGAACCAGGCGCCGGATTTCTCGACGATCCCGGCCTTGACGCCTAGGTCGAGAATCTCGCCGATCTTGGAGATGCCCTCGCCATACATGATGTCGAATTCCACCTGCTTGAACGGCGGGGCCACCTTGTTCTTCACCACCTTCACGCGGGTCGCATTGCCGACGATATCGTCGCGATCCTTGATCTGGCCGGTGCGGCGAATGTCCAGACGCACCGAGGCGTAGAATTTCAGCGCGTTGCCGCCGGTCGTGGTTTCCGGATTGCCGTACATCACGCCGATCTTCATGCGCAGCTGGTTGATGAAGATCACCATGCAACGCGAGCGGCTGATCGATCCGGTGAGCTTGCGCAGCGACTGCGACATCAACCGCGCCTGCAGGCCGACATGGCTGTCGCCCATCTCGCCCTCGATCTCCGCACGCGGCACCAGCGCCGCGACCGAGTCCACCACCAGCACGTCGATGGCATTGGAGCGCACCAGCGTGTCGACGATCTCCAGCGCCTGCTCGCCCGTGTCGGGCTGCGAAACGATGAGTTCGTCGATATCGACGCCCAGCTTCTTGGCATAGACCGGGTCCAGCGCATGTTCAGCGTCGACGAACGCGGCCGTACCGCCATTCTTCTGCGCTTCGGCGATGACATGCAGGGCAAGCGTGGTCTTGCCCGAGCTTTCCGGGCCATAAATCTCGATCACGCGGCCACGCGGCAATCCGCCGACGCCAAGCGCGATGTCGAGGCCAAGCGATCCGGTCGAGATCGCCTCCACCTGCATGGTTTCCTTTGAGCCCAGCTTCATCGCCGAGCCCTTGCCGAAGGCGCGATCTATCTGTGCAAGCGCCGCATCCAGCGCCTTTTGCCGGTCCAGTCCGTTTTTATCCATTGTCCCCGTCTTCTTGTCGGCGTCGATCAGTTTCAGCATAGCGGTCATCGGACTATCCCCTGTCAAGCGGATCACGCCCTCGGTGGCGTTCTACAGTCGATGTACCGGATTTGTTCTATCAGAACAATAGGAGAACGAAAATTATTTGGCGGGCCGTTTAATTGGCCGTTTTGCCAAGCCTTTATGCCGCCATCATGCCGGGTTTTCCAGCAGCTTTTCCAGTACCCGCTCCACCGAACCCATGGTGAACGGCTTGGCCAGCGTCATACGGTCGGCAAAGGCGCTGGGCACATCGTCGGCGCTACCGCCGGTCGCGAACACGAACGGAATATCGCGCTCCGCAAGGATCTCCGCGATCGGCCAGCTCTTCTCGCCGCGCAGGTTGCAATCCAGCACCGCTGCGTCGAACGCCTCGCTGCGCGCCAGATCGCACCCTTCTTCCAGGGTTCCTGCAATACCGTGCAGGCGGTAACCGAGCGCGTCGAGGAAATCCTCCAGCATCATCCCGATCATGGCTTCGTCTTCAACGACGAGAATAGACTTAGCGGTCATAGGCCTCTTTTGCACGCCTGTGCGTTGTAGAGAGCTAACCCATGAAGCGCGCATTTCCTAGCGCTTTCGCGTAAACCTCGACTGATTTTCAGGAAATCACAGCCCCCGCCGTCATAGTGTCTCGCGCCGCCTCCGCCAGTTGGTTCACCGAGAAGGGCTTGGGCAGGAAGGCGACATTGGCGATGTCGATCGATTTGCGCAGTTGCTCCTCGGCGTAGCCGGACATGAACAGCACCGGCAAGTCCGGATGCGTCTTGCGGGCGTGGCCGACCATCGTCGGGCCATCCATGTTCGGCATGACGACGTCGGAAATCAGCAGGTCAATCGTCTCTCCGGCGCGGGCGAGCACCTCCAGCCCCTGCTCGCCATCGGACGCGGTCAGCACCTTATACCCCTGGCGGCTGAGCGCGCGCTCCGCCACCGCGCGGACCATATCCTCATCCTCGACGAGCAGGATGGTGCCGGTGCCCCACGTGTCGCCGCGCTTGTCGGTCAGGCGGGGCTTGTCGGGCGCCTTTTCCGGCGCGACCGTCGCGTGAACGGGCAGGTAGATGACGAAGCTCGCGCCCCTGCCCGGTTCGGATTCCGCAAAGATGAACCCGCCCGATTGCTTGACGATGCCATAGACGGTCGACAGGCCAAGGCCCGTCCCCTTGCCCACTTCCTTGGTCGTGTAGAAGGGCTCGAAAATCTTCGAGATGACGTCGGGCGGAATGCCGTGGCCGGTGTCCGACACGCGCAGGGCGGTATAATCGCCGACGGGCAGGATGTCGCTGCGCAGTTCCCGCACACGCGCGGCTGGCACGGCATAGGTCTGGACGTTGACGATGCCGCCGCCCGGCATGGCGTCGCGCGCATTGACGGCCAGGTTGACGATCACCTGCTCCAGCTGCCCCGGATCGGCGCGCACCGCGCCCAGGCTGCGGCCATGGCTGACCTCCAGCTTCACATTCTCGCCCAACAGCCGGTTGAGCAGGTTGGACACGTCGGCGACGATGTCGGGAAGCTGCAGCACCTGCGGCCGCAACGTCTGCTGGCGGGAGAAGGCGAGCAACTGGCGCGTCAGCCCCGCCGCGCGGTTGCTGTTCGACTTGATCTGCTGGATGTCGTCATAATCGCTGTCGCCCGGCGTATGGCGCATCAGCATCAGGTCGCAATGGCCGATGATGGCGGTCAGGATATTGTTGAAATCATGCGCAACGCCGCCAGCAAGCTGGCCGATCGCCTGCATCTTCGTCGCCTGCGCGACCTGCCGCTTCAGCTTCGATTCCTCGCTATTATCCTTCAGACTCAACAGCACGGCCGCCTCGCCCAGACCGCGCACGCCCGCCATGCTGAGCGCCACCGGTTCGTCGGGTTGCGAGCGCATGCGGATGGCGATGTCGCCGGACATTTGCGGCCCCACGGCATAGCGGCGCACGGAATCCGCCACCACCGCCTGATCCTCTCGCACCACGATGTCGCCGGGATAGGCGGGTTTCTCGCCCGGCTTCACGCCGACGGCCCGCGCGAAGGCGTCATTAAGGAACAGCACCCGTCCGTCGCGATCGGCCATGGCGAGGCCAAAAGGCAAGAGCGAGAGCAGGGTCTCGATATAGGAAAGCGCCGATGCGCCGTCACCTGACGCCGCGCCGCCGCCCGGCTTCTCGTCGATCAGCAGGATGAGGCGCGGCCCCTCTGCGGAGCCGGGCTTCAGCGGCACTTGAAGCAGGCGGACGGGCGTGACGCCGCGCTCTTCCCGCGCGAAAAACACCTGCCCCTTGCCATCTACACGCAGATAGGAGGCAAAGTCGCGCCCGGCGATATTGGCGTCGATCCGCCCGACCGCGCGCAGCAGGAACGCGCCGTTCGCTGCGCGCACCCGGCCCTCGCCGCCGATCATCGCGGCCATGACGCCGGCCTCGGAAAGTTGCCAGCCCGCGTCTCCGGTCAGCAGGCGGTTGAAGTCGTCCAGGATGCTTGCATGCTTCACCGGCGTGAAGCGCCATAGCAGATAATCGTCGGACCGGCCGGTGCGGCAGATGTCGGCATCTACGCGCAGCGCGCCCTTGCCGATGCCCTCCACCCGGCTCGTGCCGTCGCGCCAGCCTGCGCGTCCTGCGGCGGTCAGCCGTTCGACATCGCCATCATCGACCGGCACCTGCGGCGGGGCAGGATAGCCGGGAAACCATTCGCCATACAGGTCGCTCGCGCAGACCAGCCGCCCGGCGCGATCCGTTATCGCGATGGCGACGCCGGAAGCGTCTGCTGCGGCGCGGGCGATCGTCCAGTCGGGCGACACATCGTCGGCGCCCGCCTGCTGGGGGAAATTGCGCGTGAAGACATAGGCAAAGACGCTGACGGCGAGCAACGTTGCGGCAAAGCCCGCCGCGAGCGCCGCCTGCCCGACCGCAAACCAGATGATCGCCGCACATCCCGCCGCCGCCAGCAGGACCAGCGGCAATTGCCCCCAGACCGGCGGCTGCGCCGTCAGTGCGATAATATCATCCTTGCGTGATGCCGCGCCCTGCCCGGCCATGCCCGCATACCCCTGGAAGAAAGAGCGAAAGAAACAATTCGGGCGGTCAGACCGCCGCTGGTTTCTCTATTGCGCCCGTTTCGGCGTGGTTGCCAATCCTCAATTTGCGGGCATGCCACTTGCGGCCCATCCGCGCACGCCAGAACCAGATCGACAGGAAATATCCGATGATCGCGGTCACGGCGGAAATGATCAGCAGGCCGAACAGCAAGGCCGGCGCAGCTTCGGAGAACAGCCAGGCGCACCAGCGTCCGATGCTTGCCCCGTCATGGAACAACGCCATCAGCGCGGAAAGGTCGGCGCTTCGCCCCAGCGTGATATTGCCGATATAGACCGACGCCCAAAGGATCAGCGGCGTCGTCGCCGGATTGCTGAGGAAGGTCATGGCCGCCGCAACCGGGATGTTCGCCCGGAACGGCAGCGCCAGCATCGCCGCGCCGACGATCTGCAGGCCGGGGATCAGCAGGAAGATGCCGACGAACAGGCCCAGCGCCACGCCGCGCGGCACCGACCGGCGCGTGAAGCGCCACAGCGACGGCTCAAGCACCCGGTGCGCGACCGGCGCCAGGAAACGATTATGCTCGAGAGATTCTCGCGTCGGCGCATTGGCGTGCCACCAGCGGGTCATGCGATTGCTCATGGTCAGCCACGATCCTTCATGATGCGCGCCTGGTCCCGTTTCCAGTCGCGTTCCTTGATCGTCTCCCGCTTGTCCTGGGTCTTCTTGCCCTTGGCCAGCGCGAGTTCGACCTTCGCCCTGCCCTTGCTGTTGAAATAGACCATCAGCGGCACCAGCGTCATCCCCTGGCGCGATACGGCGCTGTGCATCTTGGTGATCTCGCGCTCGTGCAGCAGCAGTTTGCGTGGCCGCTTCGGTTCATGATTCTCGCGATTGCCATGGCTATATTCGGGGATGTTGCTGTTCACCAGGAACACCTGATTGCCCTTCACCTCTGCATAGCTTTCCGCGATCGATCCCTCGCCGCCGCGCAGCGCCTTTACCTCGGTCCCTTGCAGGGCGATGCCCGCTTCGAACGTGTCGTCGATGAAATATTCAAAGCGCGCGCGCCGGTTCTCGGCGACGATCTTCTTCTTGTCGAAGGTCTCTGGACGGGGGCGGGCCATTATCTAAACAAATCTCAAATCATCATGTGGTGGTGGCCAGCAATTATACCAGTCCCGCGATCTCCAGCGCCCTGTCGACTGCCGCCCTGCTCGATTCCGATGGCCAGGTGATCGGCAACCGTACCTCGTTGGGGAAATCCGGCCGGACCCTTGATAGCGCATATTTGACAGGGCCGGGTGAAGAATCGCTGAACAGGGCGTCATGGAGCGGATAAAGCCGGTCCTGATATTCCACCGCCTTGGCCCAGTCGCCCGCAGCGCACGCCTTCTGGAACTCGGCGCACAAGCGCGGCGCGACATTGGCGGTGACCGAGATGCAGCCGACCCCGCCCATCGCCGAAAAGCCGAGCGCCGTCTCATCATTGCCCGAAAGCTGGCAGAAATCCTTGCCGCACGCCAGGCGCTGCGCCGTCACGCGGCCCAGATTGCCGGTCGCGTCCTTCACGCCCACGATCGACTGGAACTCCTCGGCCAGACGGAACATCACCGGCACGCCAATGTCGGTGATCGTGCGGCTCGGCACATTATAGAGCAGAATGGGCAGGTCGCACCGCTCCGCCAGATAGGCGAAATGGCGATAGACGCCCTCCTGGTTGGGCTTGTTATAATAGGGCGCGACGACCAGCGCCGCGTCCGCGCCCGCCGCCTGCGCCGCGAACATATGCTCCAGCGCCGTCTTGGTGTCGTTCGATCCGCATCCCGCGATCACCGGTACGCGCCCGGCCGCCTGCTTCACACAGATGGCGACGACGCGGTTATGCTCCTCGACCGTCATGGTCGCGCTTTCGCCCGTGGTTCCGCAGGGGACCAGCGCCGCGCTGCCCTCGGCAATCTGCCAATCTACAAAGCCCCGAAATGCCTCTTCATCCAGCGGTCCATCGCGAAAAGGGGTCACAAGAGCCGGTATGGAACCGGAGAACATGATAAAACTCCTTCAAAGCGCCGGACTTCGCAGGCATAAGCGGGCAGCCCCTATAGCGGCTTGTTCAGCGCCTGATAAGGAACCTACCGCAATAATGTCCAGCATGGTTTCACACGCTCCGCTGCTTCGCATTTCGGTGATAGCTTTCCTCCTTTCCACGGCGTCGGCCGGAGCGCAGACGGGCGCGCCGACCTCCATCCTTCCCGACGGGATGATACAGCCCACTCCGGCCCCGCAGCCCACGCCGTTGCTCGGTCAGCCGACCCCAGGCGCCGGACAGCCAAGCCCATGGAACCGCGCCAGCAGCCAGCTCGGCGTGCCGCGCGACAGCTCGATCGTCGGCACCATCGCCCAATGGCGCGCCCTGCAGCAAAGCGACACGCTGGGCTTCTCGACCTATGCCAGCTTCATCACGACGAACCCGGACTGGCCCGGCCAGGACCGGATGCGCCGCCTCGCCGAAACGTCGATCAATCCCAACGCCTATGATCCCAATCAGGTCGCGGCATTCTTCGCGCGCTATCCGGCAAAGACGGCTGTGGGCCACGCCCGCTATGCCGCCGCCCTGTCTTCCCTTGCCCGCCTGAACGAGGCCAGGGTCGAAGCGCGCGCGGCATGGATCGCGGGCGGGCTAACGGCGGATGATGAAAGCCGCCTCCTTTCCCAGTTCAGCGGCACCTTTACCACCGCCGACTATGACCAGCGCGCCGACGCCCTGCTGTGGCAGAAGAATACCGGCGGGGTCGATCGCATCCTCGCCTACACCTCACCCCCGCGCCGTCCCGTTTTTCAGGCGCGCTCCGCCATGCTTCGGAAAGCACCGGACGCCGCGGCTCAGGTGGCAGTGGCGGAGTCCTACGGGCAAAATGATGCCGGCTTTATCGCCGGCAAGGCGATGTGGCTGCGCGATAGCGGCAACAGCCTCGCTGCCCGCACCGCGCTTGCCAATCGGCAATCCGTCACCTTCCGCCCTAGCGACGCGGAAAAATGGTATGAGGCGCTCCTTACCAATGCGCGCGCCGCCGCCAATGACAGCCAATGGTCGTTCGCCTGGGCCATCGCCAGCAAGGTCGATGACGCCTATGCCCCCGGCGTCGACGTCCGTGACCGCCCGATCGGCGAGCGCGACGATTACACCAGCCTCACCTGGCTCGCCGGATCGACCGCCTTCTACAATCTCAATCGCCCCGCCGACGCGATGGGCATGTTCCAGCGCTACGCCACCGCCGCCCGGTCGCCGCAGACGATCAGCAAGGGCTACTACTGGGCGGGTCGCGCGGCGCTGCAGATGAACGACAAGGCCCGCGCCAACGCCTTCTTCGCGCAGGCCTCCGCCTATCCCGACCAGTTCTACGGCCAGCTCGCGCTGGAACGGCTCGGCCGTCGCATCCCGGCCCCGTCCACGATCGACCGCCCCGTGGAAATCAGCGCGGCCGAGCGCAACGCCTTTGACAATCGCAGCGTCGTGCGCGCCGTCAAGGCGCTGGGCACGATGGGTCTCTATGAGGACCAGAGCAAGTTCCTGCGCGCCATTGCCGCAAGCGCGGATTCGGACAAGGATCATTTCATGTCCGCCGAACTGGCGCAGACCCTGTCCCGCCCGGACCTTGGCGTCATGGTCGGCCGGCGCGCCGTGTCGGACGGCCTGTCGGGCTATGGCACATCCAGCTTCCCCCGCTTGCCCGTTCCCGCCGGGCATCAGGCGAACTGGACGATGATCCACGCCATCGCGCGGCAGGAAAGCCAGTTCGATCGCGCCGCCGTCAGCCATGCGGGCGCGCGCGGCCTGATGCAGCTCATGCCCGCAACCGCAGCGCAGACGGCCGGCCGTATTGGCCTTAGCTACAATGCCGGGGCGCTCACCACCGACACCAGCTATAACATGCAGCTCGGCAGCACCTATTTCCAGCAGATGCTGAACTATTATAGCGGCAGCTATCCGCTTGCCGTGGCCGCCTATAATGCCGGGCCGGGCAATGTGAACAAATGGCTCGCCGCCAATGGAGACCCGCGCATGGCCGGCGCGGATGTGCTCAAATGGATCGAGAGCATCCCGATCTACGAAACCCGCAACTATGTGCAGCGCGTGCTGGAAAACGCCGTCGTCTATGACGCGATGGACCCGGCCAACGCCCGGTTCCAGGGCAGCCAGACGCCGCTGAGCCGCTATCTGGGCAAGAACACCCCGGGCTGATCTGCCCGGGGTGCTTGATGGAAACATATCGTGCTCCTGCGAAAGCAGGAGTCCAGTTCCGCCGTTGAAACTGGGCTCCTGCTTTCGCAGGAGCACGCACTTTCGTCTGGGCGTGACAAAGACTAATGACCTCCCATGACGCCCCATCCCAATTACATAACCCCCGCAGGCTTCGCCGCCCTGCGCGCCGAATATGACCAACTCCTTGGCGTTGAGCGTCCACGCATCGTGGAGATCGTCAGCTGGGCGGCCGGCAACGGCGACCGTTCGGAAAATGGCGATTATCTTTATGGCCGCAAGCGGATGCGGGAGATCGACGGGCAACTTCGCCGCCTGTCGAAGAAAATGAAGGACGCCAAGGTCGTCGACCCGCGCCAGCAGCCCGACAAAAGCCGCGTCTTCTTCGGCGCCACGGTCACGATAGCCGACGAGGATGACAATCAGCGCACCGTGACGATCCTGGGCAATGACGAGGCGGATGCCAGCGCCGGAAAGATCGGCTGGGGATCGCCGATCGCCCGCGCCCTGCGCGGGGCGGCCATCGGCGATCTGCGCCGGGTCATCCTTCCCGCAGGCGAGAAGGAATATGAGGTGATGACTATTAGCTATCCGGACTGATCGATACGTTTAGTCCATGATCCCGTTACATTTCATCCGTTCGTCCTGAGTAGCCATTGAGCGAAGTCGAAATGGCGTATCGAAGGATGTGAGCTTGGCGCAACGATGTTTCGATATGAGCCTTCGACAAGCTCAGTCTCTACTCAGCACGAACGGAGTCATATCAAGATAACTTGGTCACACTTCAGCTATCAATCGCCTTGCGCACCCGGTCACGCACCGCCTTGATGCGCTCGGCGGCTTCGGAAAAGGTCTGCACGTCGGCGCGATTGCCGTTTGCGCGAGCATCCTTGGCCGAATCCTCATACCCTTCCAGGTCGGTATCCAGCGCATCACAGAGGATTTCCGCCTCGTCTTCCGTGAAGGTCAGGGTGATCTTCTTGTCCATGTGGCGTCTCCTTTATGGGCACGCCCTATTGCCCCGGCTGCGATATTTCAATCGCCGATCTTTGGTTGCGCGACGATCAATGCATCGTCTGTTCCCGAGAGCCTTTGGCCGCGCGGCGGATGGCATCGAGGAAGCGAGATTGTTCGTTGATCAACGTCAATTTCTCGAAACAGGCCGTCGCGCCCAACTGGATCGCCAGCTTATGTTGACGGTCGTCGCCCGACACCACCACGACACCGCATGTGTCCTTCAGCGTAAGAAGTTCGAGCATCTCCAGCCCGTCGCCATCCGGCAGGTCGAGGTCCAGCGTTATCACGTCGATATTGTGTGCCTGCAGCTGATTCCAGGCTTCTTCCGCTGACCCGGCGGATGCAGCGAGATCAATCTCGCGATCGCTGGCGAGCAGTAGTGCTATGACCTGTCGGCTGACCGACGAATCGTCGATCGCCAGAACCTTGATGAGGCTCATAAGCGCACCTCTCCGGCAAATTCTGCCTGTGCAATTTTTTGCTAATCACGACCAACGCCCGCAACGCCTTTAATTTCCTTAACGAAACCAAAATGGATGAAAAAAAGGGCCGCTCCGTCGCCGGAGCAGCCCTTTCCGTCGAAAATGAGCGATGATCAGCCCGGCTGATCAGCGCGGCTCACGCCCTTGCCATCCAGATTCTGCGCAACAAAATCCCAGTTCACGGCATCCTTCAGGATCGTGCCGGCATAATCCGGGCGGGCGTTGCGATAATCGATATAATAGGCGTGCTCCCACACATCGAGGATGAAGAGCGGCGTTGCGTCATGCGCGACGGGGGTGTCAGCGTCATGATAGGAGGTGACCTCCAGCTTGCCGTCCTTCAGGTTGAGCGCGGCCCAGCCGCTGGCGAAATGGCCGACGGCCTCCGCCTTCAGCTTGTCCAGCAGCGCATCGACGGAGCCGAAGCCCTCATTGATCAGCTCCAGCAGCTTGCCGGTCGGCTCCTGCTTCGTGGGGGAAAGGCCCAGCCAGTAGAAGCTGTGGTTCCAGATCTGGCCCACCTGGTTGAACAGTCCGCCCTTGGACGTCTTGATCAGTTCGACGAGCGATTTGCCCTGCAGTGCGGGATCGGCGGCGACGAGTTCGTTCGCCTTTACGACATAGGCGTTGTGGTGCTTGCCATGATGATAATCGAAGGTCTCGGAAGAGATGATCTTGCCGAAGGCGTCTTTGGCGTAGGGAAGTTCGGGCAGCACGAAGGGCATGAATAAGCTCCTGTCCAGGTGGGATATGCCCGGACGAAACGGCCGGGCGCGGGGAAGGTTCAATCGCCCTAGCAGTGCTGCATCGCAGCAGGAAACAGGAATATCCGATGAAGGGAGAACGAAATTATCTATGTGACACAAGCGAAACTATGGCATAAAGTTTCCCGTTCAGGCGGGACTGTTCGTCGTTATGTCCGCCGTCAATGGGGGAGAAAATATGACGAAATTTTTTGGAAACCTGCATTACGTTCTGGTGACCGGCCTGGTGCTGGCGTTGATCGTCATCGTCGCGGTTCCGGCGAACACGACCATGGAACAGGGCGTATTGCGCTGGCTGCACCTGTTCTTCGGCGTCACCTGGATTGGCCTCCTTTATTATTTCAACTTCGTGCAGATCCCGACGATGCCGAAAATCCCGGCGGAGCTTAAGCCGGGCGTATCGAAGCATATCGCGCCGTCCGCGCTGTTCTTTTTCCGCTGGGGCGCGGCGTTCACGGTTTTGACCGGTCTCATCATCGCCTGGCGCTCGCAATATCTTGTCGAGGCACTGACGCTGAAGCCCGGCTTCCACCTGATCGGCATCGGCATGTGGCTGGCACTCGTAATGGCCTTCAATGTCTGGTTCGTAATCTGGCCCAACCAGAAAAAGGCGCTGGGCCTGGTCCCGGCCGAGGATGCGGTGAAGGCCAAGGCTGCAACGACGGCCATGATGTTCAGCCGCACAAACACCATCCTGTCGATCCCGATGCTCTACTGCATGATCAACTTCAACGGCGGCTGACCTTCCGCCTTTATCTCGCCTGATGGCGGCTCCTAAGGCGTCATCAGGCCATGTTTTTTAAGGCAATGCCTTAGCTGGTCGTAGCTGAGCCCAAGCGCCTTGGCCGTTGCGCGCTGGTTGAACCGATACCGTTCCAGCGCGCTGCGGATGATGGCCACCTCATGCGCGTCCACCGCTGCCCGCAGATCCGAAACATCGTCGAACGCGGGCGTCGGCGCAGGCGCGGAGAATTGCGCATTGGCTTGCGCGGGCACCGGAGGATCGACAGCGGCGCGCATTGACCCACCCGGCTGCCAGGGCGACGCAAAGGGATCGAAGGCGATCCTGTCGATCGGTCGCGTCGGCTCCAGCCAGCGATAGACGGCGCGTTCCACCACATTGCGCAGTTCGCGGACATTGCCCGGCCAGCGATAGCCCTCCAACTCCGCCATCGCCGCTGCCGCGAAGCCCGGCCATTGCGTCCAGCCGATCTCCGACGCCATCCGCCGCCCGAAATGCTCGACCAGCACGGCGACATCGCCTTCGCGCGCGCGAAGCGGCGGAAGGGTGATGACCTCGAACGACAAGCGATCCAACAGGTCGGGCCGGAACCGCCCTTCGTCCGCCGCCCTCGGCAGATTCTCGTTGGTGGCTGCGACGATACGGACATCGACGGTGATTGGCCGCGACGCGCCGATTCTCGACACCTCGCCATATTCGATGACCCGCAGCAGCCGCTCCTGCGCCGCCATGGAAAGCGTACCCAGCTCATCCAGGAACAGGGTGCCGCCATCGGCCTCCTCGAACCGGCCCGCGCGCGTCTTGGTCGCCCCGGTGAAGGCGCCCGCCTCATGCCCGAACAGCTCCGCCTCGATCAGCGTCTCGGGAAGCGCGGCGCAGTTCATGGTGATCAGTGGTTCGCCCCAGCGCGGCGACAGATGATGGAGGCGCTCGGCGATCAGCTCCTTGCCCGTCCCGCGCTCGCCGATGACCAGCACCGGCCGGTTCAGCTCGGCCGCCCGGCCTGCCTGCTCCACCGCGTCGAGAAACGCGGTCGACTGCCCTACGAACTGCGTATTTTTCTCCATGCCCCAATCTATGGCGAAATTTCCCAACTCTTGGCAAGGAGATTTAGGAAATCTCGCCACGCAGCCAGGAAAAACCGGCGGAAATCCGCCATTTCCCAAAACTGGCACACCCCCTGCAAAGATAAGGGCAATCCGCAAAACGCGGAATACACATGAAGGCCAAATCCACGGGAGTATCGAAAGATGAGCAAAGCAAAGGAAATCGGCACAAGCCTATCGGTCGCCATCGCGGCGCTGCTGTTCGGATCGACCATGATCCTTTCGGCCGTCGGTCCCGCAAGGGCCAATGATACGACCGTCCTGGCCCACAGCCACATGACCCCCGGAACCGCCCGCTATCTGGCGTAAGCGGCTCCATTCAGCCGGGCGGGCTTTGCCCCCACCGTCCGCCCGGCGCACTAACGAACAAGACCAGGAGTGAATGTAAAATGGGTATCTTTTCCCGCACCCGCGACATCATCGCCGCCAACGTCACCGACTTGCTCGACAAGGCGGAAGACCCGGCGAAGATGATCCGCATGATCATCCTCGAAATGGAGGAGACCCTGGTCGAGGTCCGCGCGTCCGCCGCCCGGACCATTGCCGACCAGAAGGAAATGCGCCGCCACATCATGAAGCTGGAAGCATTGCAGGAAAGCTGGACCGAGAAGGCACAGCTCGCGCTCAGCAAGGACCGCGAGGACCTGGCCAAGGCAGCGCTCGTGGAGAAGCAGAAGGCGACCGACATGGCCGAACAGCTTGGTCATGAGATCGAGACCCTGGACGAGGCCCTGCGCGCGTCGGAAGAGGATATCGGCAAGCTGCAGGCAAAGCTGCGCGAAGCCCGCGCCCGCCAGAACGCCCTGGCCGCGCGCATGGAAAGCGCGCAGAACCGCCTGAAGGTGCGCGAGGCCTATGCCGGCGAGAAGGTCAACGACGCCTTCGCCCGCTTCGACATGCTGGAGCGCCGCGTGGACATGGCTGAGGGCCGCGCCGACGCGATGAACCTGGGCGCAGCGCCCAAGACGCTTGAGGAAGAGATTGCCGAACTGAAGTCGAACGACAAGGTAGAGGCCGAGCTTGCCGCCATGAAGGCCGCCAACAGCAAGGGAGCCTAAGGCGATGGAGGATGTCTTTCTGCCCATCATGATCGTGGGGATGCTCTTCATCGGGCTCCCCTGGATCATCTTCCACTATGTCACCAAGTGGCGGACGGCGGCGACGCTGACCAATGAGGACGAGGCGATGCTGGATCAGATGAACGAGACGGCCCGCCGGCTCGAGGATCGCCTGGCCACCATCGAGCGGATCATCGCCGCCGACAATCCCGACTTCCGTCCCTCGCGCCCGGCGGCGCAGGATGACGACTATAACTTCGACCGGAGGAACTGACATGACCGCCCGCCGCACCAAATTCTATCTCGACCCGCAGAATGGCAAGTGGAAGGGCGTATGCTCCGGCATCGCCGACTATACCGGCATCGACGTGACCTGGGTCCGCGTCGGCGCGGTGCTGGTGACGGTCATGGGGGCCTTCCCCTGGACGCTGATCGCCTATGTCCTCGTCGCCTGGTTGGCGGACAAGAAGCCCTATGGCCTCTATCATGACAAGGAAGACGCCAAATTCTGGCAAGGCGTGCGCAGCAACCCGGCGCGATCCACCCGCGACGTGCGCTCCAAGTTCCGCGACATCGACCGCCGGCTCGCCGATATCGAAGTCTACTATACCAGCCGCAACACGCGCCTCGCCAACGAGATCGACAGCCTGCGCTAAGCGCTGCCGCTGTTCGTCGAACCCCCGCATACGCCGATCGAAAAATCCTGCTGACCTTTTGCAGATGCGGGATGCGGGCAGATCGCCCGAAAGATCGCAAGGAGAATGACAATGGAAAACCTGATCTGGGGCACTGTCTGGGTCGTCATCCCCCTTGCCGCCATCGGCGCGGGCGTGATGAAGAAATGGCTGGCCCTCAAGGAACGCCAGTTGGAGATGCAGACCAGCCTGACGGCGGAGAAGGCGGCGCAATATGCTGCCCATACCGAGCGGCTGGAGGAACGGGTCCGTGTTCTGGAACGCATCGCCACCGACCGGGGCGTCGACCTCGCCAATGAAATTGACAGCCTGCGCGACCGGCCGCTTAACTAAGCCAGGCGCCGGCGCAGGAACCAATAGGGAGTGTGAACCATGATCAACAATCCTTTCACGATGGTGGTGTTCATCGTCGGCATCGTGATGATCGCGCGCGTTCTGCAGGCCAAGTACCGGCATGACCGGCATGAGGATGGTGCAAGCCTCGCCCGCCCCGATCCGGAGGCGCAGCGCCTGCGCGAGGAAGTGAAGGCGCTGAAAGACCGCGTCGCCGTGCTGGAGCGGCTGGCGACCGACAGTTCCACCGCGCTGGAGCGGGAATTCGAGAAACTCAAGGGCCGCGACTGATCGTCGGCGCGCCCGAACTTAAGAGGGAATAGCATGATGCAGGACCCCATTTTCTATCTCACCATGGCTGCGACCAGCCTGGTCGGCACGATCGCCATCGCCCTGATCGCGCTGAAGGGCTGGAGCGGCTGGCTGGAGCTCAAAAAGGCGGAACTTGGCCATCACGGCGTAGACACCGGCCAATCCCCACCCTCCGCCGCCGCCCGGATCGAGGTCGCGGACCTCAAAGAGCGCATCCGCAAGCTGGAGGCGATCGCCGCCGGGGTGGAGCTTTAAGCCGGGCACACAGTTAAATTACCCGTTCATGCTGAGTAGAGACTGAGCTCGTCGAAGGCTCGTATCGAAGCACCTCGTGCCAAGCTCTGGTCCTTCGATATGCCATTTCGACAAGCTCAATGGCTACTCAGGATGAACGGATGTAAATTCAACCCAATGTCACCGCAACACACGGGCCCGAAACCCGCTTCCCCCGGATCGGTTTCGCCCTATATGGGCCGGCATGACCGACCTTTCCGACCTCCGCGAGGAATATGAGTTCCTCGACGCCGACGACCGCTACCGCCTGCTGATCGACCTGGGCAAAACGCTGGAGCCAATGCCCGATGCGCTCAAGACGGACGCGACCCTTGTGCGCGGCTGCTCAGCGGCGGTGTGGGTCTATCCAACGGTCCGGGACGACGGTGCGCTCCATTTCCTGGCGGACAGCAACGCGGCGATCACCAAGGGCATCATCGCGCTTGTTCTGCTGACGGTGCAGGACCAAGCCCCTTCGGATATCTCGGCGGCAGATATCGAGGGCGCTTTGGCCCCGTTCGATCTCAAGAACCAGCTCAGCTCCAACCGGACGCAGGGCATCCCCAACATGATCGCCCTGATCCGGGATACGGCGGCGCGGTATGGTTAGAGTGCAATCACATTAGCGTATTTAATGCCGTTCGTGCTGAGTAGAGACTGAGCTTGTCGAAGGCTCATATCGAAGCATCCTCGCGCCTTAGCTCACATCCTTCGATACGCCATTTCGACTTCGCTCAATGGCTACTCAGGACGAACGGGAAAATGTAACGTCATCAAAATCTGAGGACCGACGACCAACGCCCCTACTTGCCGCTGCTAACCCCAAGCGTTTCCGCCAGTTCATCCAGATCCGCGCCGGGACGCACAAGCAACCATTCCCGGCTGCTAGCCCCATTGACCACAGTCACCGCACCCTTGGGACATACCCCCAGGCATCCGACTTCCAATATTCCCGCCGCGCCCTTGCGCCCCTTCTTGATCGCCAGATGCTTGCGCAACGCCTTGGACAGGCGCTCCTTCCCATTAGGGCCAAATCCACCGTCCAACTTCTTGGAGCATTTGCGGCACACCAGAACGGCCGTTTCCCACCCGGAGGAAACCGTGTCCTTCAATCGGCCATCCCGGCCGCGTTGCGCGTGGGCTTCCAGCTTTTCGCCTCCTCGGCGCGGCGCAGCACTTCATAGGCCGCCTGGATCGCTTGGAACTTGACCGCCGCCTCGCTGTCGCCGGGGCGAACATCGGGATGGTTTTCCTTCGCCATTCGCCGCCAGCTTTTCTTCACGGCCTCGAAATCCGCGTCGCTTTCCAGCTCCAGCACGTCGAGCGCACGCATTTCATCGCGCGAACGGCTGCCATCGCCCGGCCCGCCCCAGCCGTAGAAATCCTTGGCCTTGTACGCGCCGGCATCGCGACTCTCGTCCTTGGCGCGCTGCGCCCTTTCCTCGGCGTCCAGCCCTTCGAAATAGTCCCAGTTGCGGTTATATTCCCCCGCATGCTCGGCGCAGAAATACCAGCGATCAGGGTTGTTGGGCGATTTTGGCGCGGGGCAATTGCCCGGCTGGTCGCATCCATGTCGATCGCACATGCGCACCTGCTGGGCCTCGCGGGAGGCGCCATAGCTGCGCCAGCGGGGGAAACCCCAGTCATTGGATCGGGAAGAGGAACGCGCCATCCCCTCTATCTAGCGAGCGATACTCGCCAAAGGAAGGAAGGCGGCGAAAAAAGGGCCGAGGAACAAAAGGCCAGGAAACAAAAATGCCAGAGGGCCTGTAAGCCGGGTTCTGTCCACCGCCGCCCCTTGCGGGGCAGGCGGATAGGCGACCATTCCTCTAGGGCCAGGATCACTCCTGGCCTCAAGCAACCAACCCGGGCGGTCTCGGCCGAAATCTGCCTAGGGGATTGCTCCCCGCGCCGCCCCTATTCGGTCTTGCTCCCGGTGGGGTTTACCATGCCGTTCCCGTTGCCGGGTCCGCGGTGCGCTCTTACCGCACCCTTTCACTTTCGCTGGGCCAAAGCCTTAGCGACCTGCTCTCTGTTGCACTGTCCCTGAACCGGGGATTTGCACCCCCGGCCCGCCAGCCGTTAGCTGGCACCGTTATTTCGTGGAGCCCGGACTTTCCTCGCCGTGGAAGTTACCCGCCACGCCGCGGCCGCCCGGCCCTCTGGCCCGCGCGCTATAGGCGCGGGCGCGCGATTGATCAATCGTCGCCTCTAGGTTTTGGCAGCAGCAAGGCCAACAGGATCGCGCGGCATTCCCCGTCGATCACGCCGTCGATCATCTCCGGTCTAAACCGCCGCTGGAATGCGACGACCGCCGCCTGCGGTTCGGCGATGTCATACCCGAACCGCTCCAGCGCCAGCATGAACCCCGCGTCGGTCCAGTGGGGGTCCATCAGATTCTTGGTCGGGCGCGGCAAGGCCAGACGTAGCCGGGCAAGCTTCATCCAGGGGAACAGTTCGCCCGGATCCTGCTTGCGCCCAGGCGCGACGTCACTGTGGCCGACGATATTACCGCGCGTGATGCCGTGCCGCTGGACGATGTCGTTCACCAGCGGGATCAATGCGCCCATCTGGGTGTCGGGAAAGGGCCGATATCCCCATTCATGGCCGGGATTGACGATCTCTATGCCGATGCTGGCGGAGTTGATGTCGGACACGCCGCGCCAGTGCGCCTTGCCCGCATGCCAGGCGCGCATCTTTTCGTCGATCATCCGGATGATCTGTCCGTCCTCGGTCACGAGATAATGGGCGGAAACCTTGGATTCGGGGCTGGCGAGCCAGTTGATGGCGCTCGCCGCGTCCGGCATGCCGGTATAGTGCAGCACCAGCATCGAGATGGGCAGCGACCGATCGTCGAAATTGGGCGACGGAGTGTCGATGATGCCAGGAATGATCATAGGCGCCATCCGCCTGCATGCCGTAAAGACTTGCTCTGCAAAGGCCTGTTGAGCCCTGCGCCCGGCTGAATGATTCCGGAAACCGGCATGTAGTCCATGATGCTCAGCACAATGGACGAGAGCGTGCGCCCGATCAAGACGCCACGCAAGCCGTTAGACGGTGGAGACGCTTAAATCCGCGCCGTTAAGCGCTTTTCCGGATATCCCCGGCCGTCTTTTCCGGCTTGGCCTTCGCCCGCTCATAGGAGCCACGAAAGTTGCGGCTGGCCGTGAAGGCCTCGGTCTGGCCGATCACTGTCTCGCCCGCGCCCAAGATCAGATAACTGCCCGGACGGCTATATTCGGCAAGGCGCGAGAACACCTTCTGCCGCTTGTCGAGCGCAAAATACAGCATGACGTTACGACACAGGATCAGGTCGTAGTTCGCGCCCGGCGCTTTGGGCTCGAGGAGATTGTCGACCTTGAACTCGATCATGCGGCGCAGATCGTCACTGACCTTCCAGTCGTCACCAGCCGGCTCGAACCAGCGGAGCAGGTCGTTGATCGCCAGCCCGCGTTGCACATCGATCTGGGAAAACACGCCCGATTGCGCCCGTGCGACCGCCGCCTTGGAAATGTCGGTCGCCAGGATCTGGAAACGCCAGCCCTGCCAGCGGGCCGCATCCTTGCGCAGCTGCATCGCCAGGGAATAGGCCTCTTGTCCGGTCGAGCAGCCCGCGCACCAGATGCGCAGGACCTTGTCCTGCTTGGTCGCCGCCAGTTCGGGGAGTAGATCGCGATAGAGCATGTCGAACGTTTGCAGATCGCGGAAAAAACTGGTCTCATTGTTCAGCAGCGCGCTGACGACATCATCGGTCAGACCCGATTCCGTACTTGCCAGAAGCTGCGACACCAGTTCTTCCAGATTGGCCATGCCGTTGGCGCGGAGCAGCGGCTTCAGCGCCGTCTCGATCCGCCAGATGCGACTTTCCGATAGAATCTGGCCGGTCCGCGCCTCCAGCAGGCCCGCCAGGATGCGCATCGCGCCCGTAAACGCCGTGGCGCCCGATCCGTTGGTCGCTTCCGTCATGCCGTCACCGTGATGCGCTTGGCGATAAAGCCCATAATATCCTGCGGCTGCAGGAGCGCGCTCGCCAGACCGCCTCGGGCGATCGATCCGGGCATGCCCCATACGACGCTGCTCTGTTCATCCTGCGCCACGATCCAGCCACCCTCTTCCACAATCTGTTGACCGCCGGCCGTGCCATCCCGACCCATGCCGGTCAGGACGATCGCACCCGCTTCGGGTCCGTAAGCGCGCGCCATGGCCGCGAACATCGGGTCGACGGCTGGAAGGCTGCCCGAAGGCGCCCTGTCGGTGGTCAGCGCGACGACGACATGACCGGTCCGCGACCTGCGGCATTCCAGATTGGCGCCGCCAGGCGCGATATAGACATGGTCCGCCTTCAATATGTCGCCCTGCTCTGCAACCTTGACCGGCAGGCGGGTCATCCGCGCCAGTTGCGTCGCGAAGAAGGAAATGAAGCTGGGGGGAAGATGCTGCGTCAGCAGGATCGGTACGCCCAGTGGTTCTGTGATGCCGCCGAATAACTGCCCCAAAGCATGAATACCACCCGTCGATGCGCCGACACCCAGGCAGCCAAGCGGACGGCCCGACTGAAAGGGACGAAGCCTGATCGGACCGGTACTGACCGGGGTCGGCACCGTCGGATTGACGATCCGGGCAATACGGGACAGCAGGGCTTCCGAAAATTGCTCGCCAAAACTGCCGCGGCCGGGCTTGGACAGGATATCTCCCGCCCCCAGCGCCAGCGCCTCGACGGCAGACGCGCTGCCTTCCTCGCAATTGCCCGACAGGATGATAACGCGCGCGCCACGCCCGGCCTTCAGAATGGCGGGTAAGGCGGCAAGGCCGCTCTGCCCGGGCATCTCGACATCCAGCAGGACAACATCGACCCGCTCGAGCTCCAGAAACGCCAGCGCCTGTTCGGCGGTGCTCGTCTTGTGCGCGACTTCGAAACGGGGATCGGCCACGATGATCCGTTCCAGCACCGTACGGACCACGACGGAATCGTCGACGATCAGCACGCTCGCCGCTTTCTGGTCGGTCATGTTCCAGGCCGAGGCCGGGATCGGGGCTGACATTGTCGTGATACTTTCAGGCGAGCGGTTGATCGAGGCGGGTGACGGCGTCGTTCAAGGCGCTGTCAGATGACCCCGACGATCTGCAGCTTGCTCTCCAGGGTGTCGCGATCGAAAGGCTTCATCACATATTCGTCGGCGCCGGCTTCGACGGCAGCCTTGATGTGGCCGATGCCGTTCTCGGTGGTGCAGAAAATGACCTTGGGCCGCGCGTCCATCTTCGTACGTGACAGCTCCTGCAGAAATTCCATGCCACTCATGACGGGCATGTTCCAGTCGAGCAGGACGACATCGGGAATGGCTGCCTCGCACTGGGTCAGGGCGTCACGGCCGTCACAGGCCTCTGTCACCTTGATATCCAGCGATTCCAGAATGTGACGCGCGACCTTGCGGATAACCTTGGAGTCGTCGACGACGAGGCAGTTCTTCATGAGCGAAACCCTTTATGCGACCGATAAGCAACGATAGGCACGGTAACCGGCAAAGCTGAGAGATTGGTAAATGCCCCCGCCCATGCCGCTAAAAAAGCTCATGCGGCCGCCATCAGCTGACGCGGCTCGATGAAACCGGCCAGCGAAACAAGCAAATAGGGCATGCCTTCATTCTCGACGATCGCCTGCGCATACGGCATCCAGGCCGCGTCGAGCTGACCGCGCAGGGGTAGTTCTCCACCCGAAACGGTGCAGATATCGCTGACGGATTCGACGATCAGGCCGTAGCTGTGGCCGCTGATGTCGGCGACGATCGCCAGCGGTCGCCCTTCCAGTGGCGTTGCCCGGCGATGGATCAGTGCGCCGATATCGATCATCGTGAGCACCCGGCTGCGCAGGGCGGACAGGCCGGCGATGTGCGCGGGCATGCCCGGCACCGGCGAGATGTCCGACACTTTCACCACAGCTTCGATCTCCGTGCTGCGAACTGCGATAGGCGTTCCCGCCACGCGGGCGAACAGATAGAGTTCGTTCATCAGGCGGCCCTCCCCTGGCGCGCGGCCGCGATCGCCGCCATCAGCGCGTCGCGGTCGTAGCGATAGATGCTCTTGTCCTTGCCGCTTCCCGGCCCCCGCGCGCTGCGCAGGTGAACGACGGGCTGCCCCTTGGGCACCGCGACCACATCCGTATCCGCGCGCGTGGTCAGGACGATGTCGTCGGCCCGCATCGCGCCATCGACAGGCAGTCCGAACACCACATCATGTCCCGCCTGCCGCAGCAGCGGCGCCAGTATCTCCTGCGCCCAGATATCGTCGGCGTCGGCCAGCACGCAGCGGCCGCCACCCTTTTCCTCGATCGCTTCGGTGGGGATGGCGGCGAACAGCGCGAACGGATCGACCACCTCCAGATGCGCGCCATCGACGACGGCGATGCCGCAGATAGGTCCACGAGACAGGATCATGTCGGGCACCATCGGCATCTGGACGATGTCGATCACCCGGGCGACGGGATAATAAGCCTCGATCTCCCCGTCGCGCAGGCGCAGGGAAGTGATAGATGTCTCGTCGAAACGATGATGCGCATTGGCTACCGGCAGCAGACGTCCTTCGACGCGCACAAAGCCGCGCCCGCCCGACACGCCGAACTGGCTCGCCTCGATATCTTCAACCCGCTCGATCAACGAAAGCTTGAGCAGGCGTTCTTCTCCGCTGATCTCAATGAAGCGCAGCGCGCCTACGGTCTGCACGTCCGCAGCGGTGGCGACCACGTCGTCGACATCCCGCGCGGCGCTGTCATCGATGATGTTGGGAAGCCGCGCGGCATTGCTCAGGCCACCCGCGTCTAGCAGAAGCATCGGCTGCCCATTGTCCGGCAGCGTCATGCCCGCATAGACGCCCGCCGCCATGATCGGCGGCGATGCCGGTCGGATCACTAATTCCTCATGATTCTCGACAGCGGTCACGCCCATGGCAAACGGAATGCCGGTGGAGGAGCGCACGACCATGACGGTCCGCGGCCCCGCCTGCGCCGGCTTCTCCAGCCCCAGCACATCCTCCAGGTCGATCATCGAATGGCGCACGCCGCGAATGCTGGCGATGCAAGCCCCGCCTACGGACGCCAGCGACAGCGTCTCGTTGCTGTCATGCAATATCTCCACGATCGCCGCCCGCGGAATGGCGAAATGCTGCCCTCCGGCCGTGATGATAAGGCCGGGGATGATGGTCAGCGTCAACGGCACACGCAGCGTGATCGCCAGCCCCTGCCCCGGCATATTGTCGAGCGTGATGACCCCACCGATGCGCTCCACATTGGCGCGCACCACATCCATGCCGACGCCCCGGCCTGAGATGGCTGTGATCTGGTCGGCGGTGGAGAGGCCAGCGCGGAAGATCAGGTCGACCTTCTCCTGGTCGGTCATGCGCGCGGCCGCGTCACTGGTCAGCGTGCCGGCGGAGATCGCCTTGGCCACCAGCCGTGACGTGTCGATGCCCTTGCCGTCGTCCATGATCTCGATAACGATCTGGTTGCCGGACTGGCGCGCGGTCAGGCGCAGATGCCCTGCCTCGGGCTTGCCCGCCTTGCGCCGCTGCTCGGGCGTCTCGATGCCATGGTCGATGCTGTTGCGCACGATATGGGTGAGCGGGTCGACGACCATCTCCACCATCTCGCGGTCCATCTCGACGTCACCGCCCTCCAGCTCCAGGTCGATGACCTTGCCCAGGTCCCGGCCAAGGTCGCGCACCATGCGGGGAATTGCTGCGAACAGCCGGTCCACGCGCTGCATCCGGGTCTTGGATATGGCGTCGCGCATGTCGGCAACACAGGTGGACAGCCGCTCGAACGCGCTGTCGAGATCGGGATCGGACCGGTCGCGCAGCTTGCGGGACAATTCGTTGCGGGCCAGCACCATGTCGGACACGCCGTTCATGAGCTGGTCGATCAGCGTCAGCGGAAGGCGGATCGTGCGCAGGGGGCTCGCCTGCCCCTCGCGGCGGGCCGTGTTCGCGGGCGCTGCGGCTGTCTCGCCGGTTTCCGGGGAACGCGCCTGCTGAAGGCTCTGGACCAGGAAATCGTCATTCTCGTTGGGCAGCGCCGCGCCGGACGCGACCGCCTCGGCCAGTTCGCCGATCCGGTCCATCACCGCCAGCACTGCGCTCACGGTCGCCGGGTCAGCGACGCGCTTGCCCTCGCGGATGTCCGACAGCACGTCCTCGGCCGCGTGACTCAGCTTTTCGAAACGCGGCAGGTTCAGGAAGCCGCAGCTGCCCTTCACCGTGTGGAAGAAGCGGAAAATGGCGTCGAGCCGGTCCCGGTCGTCCGGGTCGGTTTCCCAGGCGACAACCTCGACGGCCAGCGCCTCGAGCGTCTCCTGCGTCTCCGAAATAAATTCCTGGAGTAGATCGTCCATAAAGTCCCGTCCGATGCGACCGCTTGGGCTTGAGAGCCCTTCGGCGACACATTGGAAGACCTGTGGTTAAAGCGGCGTTAAAGCTCGGGAGATTCCGCCGGGGTCAGGCGGGAAGGCTGGCGCCGAACAGCAGGACCGGATCGGACGGATCGGATAGCATGACATGGCCGTTCGCGCCCGCCACCAGCACATGCACCATCCAGGCGGCGGCGGACCGCGAGGTGATGTCTGCGCTCGGCGTCTTTCCGCCCAGCGCCGCGCGCAATTCGGGATCGAGCACGATCTTGGGACCTTCGGCCCGCACGACGATCTCGACCACGGAATCGCGCCGTTCCGCACCGATGTCGAGCTGCCCGCCCCGCACCAGCGCATCACCGGCGATCAGCGCCAGGTTGAGCAGGATCTTGGCAGGCAGCTTCGCCAACGACTCTTCGGCGACCATCCAGTTGAGGGTCACCCGACCGGCGGCGGCATACATGCCCTCGATGGCCGTGCGCGCCTCATGAGCGGGAACGGTATCGCCATATCCACCGGCGGACCCGAAGGCGAGGCGGAAGAATTTCAGCTTGTTGGCCGAAGTCCGGGCACTGTCGCCAAGCAGGTCGAGGCAGCGCTGGCGCATCTCCGGGTCGGTCTCGTCGGCCATCAATTCAAGACCGTTGTTGAGCGCGCCGACGGGGCTCAGCAGATCATGACACAGGCGAGAGCAGAGAAGCGCTGCGAATTCCATGTTCGGATCGGTCATGCCGTGCTTTCTTCTTGTCTGCACTCTGTCCCATCTTGGGGCGTTATCCACGCCTATTGCCGGGAAAAGCGCGGGATGCAACCCCGGACGGGCCGCGATACCGGCCAGATAGGGGCTCCTGCCTCAAATTACATCCAGCGGCTCGGGCAGGAAGCGCCCATGCAGGCCGACAGCACCCGCGCGCCAGGCCAGCGCCTGTCCCTTGGCCAAAATCAGCCAGCAGGACCCGTCAGCAAATGCCGCCTTTGCGTCGGTCTCGGAGGGCTCGGCATGGCCGCTGGGGTGGGAATGATAATGGCCCATTATGGCCGGTCCGCCTCGACGCGCCTCCCTGTGCGCGGCGATCAGGACGGCCGGATCGATCTCGAAATGCCGGTCCGGATCGGGCGCGACATTGGCGGCGGGGATAATCGCCGTGCAGACATCGCCGGCGCCGAGCAACAACCCGCAGATTTCCGTCCGTTGCTCCGCCGCCAGAGCGGTTAACTTGTCCAGCAGCAGCCTTGAAATCCGCACGTTCATCCCCACATCCGGAAGCAATGGTTCCGGGGGCCTCAAGCATAGAAGCGGTAATCGATGGCGCAAGCGCCGGGCTTCGCCTCGACAAGGCGCTGGCCGGCATTGCGCCGGACCTGTCACGTGAGCGGCTGAAGGCGCTGATCCTCGACAAATGCGTGACGACGGGCGACGGCGCTATCGTCTCCGATCCGGCGCGAAAGGTCGTCTCCGGGGACGTGTTCACGATCACCCTGCTCCCGCCTGTGGAGGCGCAGGCCCTGCCCCAGGATATTCCGCTCTCGATTGTCTATGAGGATGAATATCTCGTCATCGTCGACAAGCCAGCGGGTCTCGTCGTCCACCCGGCGGCGGGCAATCTGGACGGTACGCTGGTCAACGCGCTGCTTCACCATTGCCGGGGGCAGCTTTCCGGCATCGGCGGCGTCGCCCGTCCCGGCATCGTCCACCGGATCGACAAGGACACGTCCGGCCTGCTCGTCGTCGCCAAGACAGACAAGGCCCATGAAGGTTTGGCGGCCCAGTTCAAGGCGCACAGCATTGAGCGGCTTTATGCCGCGATCGTCGCTGGGCGTCCTGCGCCGCCGAGCGGCACGGTGGATGCATGGATCGGGCGATCCGACGCTGATCGAAAGAAAATGGCGGTTCAACGGGAAGGACGCGGCAAGCATGCGGTCACCCATTATGTCACGAAACAGGCGCTGAACGGCGCCAGTCTCGTGGAATGCCGGCTGGAAACCGGTCGTACGCATCAGGTCCGGGTGCACATGGCGCACCTCGGCCACCCCTTGATCGGCGACCCGGTTTACGGTAGGGCAAAAAAAGGTTTCAAATCGATACTGGAAACGCTAGGTTTCGATAGACAGGCATTGCACGCCAAAACCCTGGGGTTCATACACCCCATCGATAGGCGCGCTTTATCGTTCGAAAGCCGAATTCCGGCTGACATGCAGGAACTGTTAAGCCAGCTTAACGTATAACCAATTCAAGTTTGCCGCAGTGCAGCGACGCCTCTTTTGGGTCCCACTGCCGCATGGAAGGGAAGGAAAGTGGTCATGGCCAATAAGAGCAATGTCCCCGCGACGGTGCCGGCACTCGGCGGCGATGCGAGCCTCAACAGATATCTCAGCGAAATCCGCAAGTTCCCGCTTCTGAAGCCCGAGCAGGAATATATGCTGGCCAAGCGCTATGCCGAGCATCAGGACCCTGACGCCGCAGCGCAGCTTGTCACCTCGCATCTGCGCCTCGTGGCCAAGATCGCCATGGGCTATCGCGGTTACGGCCTGCCGGTCAGCGAGCTGATCTCGGAAGGCAATATCGGCCTGATGCAGGGCGTGAAGAAGTTCGAGCCAGATCGTGGCTTCCGCCTGGCGACCTACGCCATGTGGTGGATCCGCGCCTCGATCCAGGAATTCATCCTCCGCTCGTGGAGCCTCGTGAAAATGGGCACCACGGCTGCGCAGAAGAAGCTCTTCTTCAACCTGCGCCGGATGAAGAACAGCATCGAAGCGTTCGAGGACGGCGATCTGCACCCTGACGACGTCGAGAAGATCGCGACCCATCTGGGCGTCACGAACGATGAAGTCGTGTCGATGAACCGTCGCATGGCGATGGGCGGCGATACGTCGCTCAACGTTCCCATGCGTGAGGATGGCGAGGGTCAGTGGCAGGATTGGCTCGCCGACGACAGCCCGCTTCAGGACGAACGCGTCGCCGACGCGCAGGAGAAGGACCTTCGCCACGACATGCTTGTCGAGGCAATGGACGACCTCAACGATCGTGAGAAGCACATTCTCGCCGAGCGCCGCCTGGCCGAGGAGCCCAAGACGCTCGAAGAGTTGAGCCAGGTCTATGGTGTCTCGCGCGAGCGCGTACGCCAGATCGAGGTCCGCGCGTTTGAGAAGCTGCAGAAGGCCATGGCGCGTATCGCCGGTGACAAGCTCTCCGGCGTTAGCGGGCGGCTCGCAGCGATCTGATCTTCCTAAAGGTTCCCAAGCAGGAAGGCCCCGCCGAAAAGCGGGGCCTTTTTCGTTCCGGACCTACGGCATGGGCCGGACCTATATATGGGAAGGCAATCGATCATCGATTGCGGCGAAAGGGGAGGCAAGAGCCTATGGCAGTCACGGCCAGCATGTTCGTCCAGCAGTTTTTCCACGGCACTCGGGCCGATCTGCAGCCGGGCGATTTGATCGTGGTCGGTCACGGTTCCAACTATGGCGCAGGCAAGCCCCTGTTCTGGGTCTATTTTGCCGGAACGCTGGACGCTGCGATCTGGGGCGCCGAACTCGCCGCCGGCGACGGGCGCGAACGCATCTACGTGATCGAACCGACCGGCCCCCATGTCGACGACCCCAATGTCACCGACAAGAAATTCCCAGGCAATCCGACCCTGTCCTATCGCTCCCGCGATCCGCTGCGCGTCGTTGCGGAAGTCGTGCATTGGCAGGGTCATCCAGCCGAACGGCTACAGCAGATGAAAGACAATCTGGCGCGATTAAAGGCGCAAGGGGCGGACATCATCATCGATTGAACTGCTGGGACACTCAGCATACACTCCATCCGTTCGCCCTGAGCTTGTCGAAGGGCTGTCCTTCCTTGCGGCGTGGAAACGAAGGACAGGTCTTCGACAAGCTCAGCCCGAACGGGAGTAAGATGATTCCGATTTAGCGCAGAGTACCCGGAAAATTCACCGCCCCGCCAAAATCGCCCCTCGCGCCGCCGCCAGCATCTCCTCCGCCAACGCTGGGTCGGCCGTCGCGCGAGCAAGCGTCATGGCGCCGGCCATCTGCGACAGGATCGCCAGCGCCCTGCCGCGTCCGCCATCCGGCAGGATGGAGCGCAGGATGCCGGCCAGAGCCTCCATGCCGTCAGACATGGCTTGCGCCACCGCACCGCCTCGGCGCGCGGCATCGGCGGCCAGCGTCGTGAAGGCGCAGCCAGTCTCCGGCCCGTTCAGGTGGCGCGCGGACAGATAATCCTCCACCAGCGTGCGCAGGGGATCGCCGCCCGGCTCTTCGAGCAGCCCCTCTTCGAGCAGCCGACGCCAGCGCTCGACGCTCTTCCCCAGAACGCGCGTGACGCATTCGGCGGCCAGCGCATCCTTGGACTCAAACTGGCCGTAAAATCCGCCGTGCGTAAGCCCGCTGGCTTTCATCAGGTCAGCAATGCCGATCCCGTCCAGCCCTTTCTCGCGGAAAAGCCGTGCGCCGGTATCGATCACCCGATCGCGATTCAGCGCCGCCTGTTCCCTGCTCACTCTCACTTATGCTCTCCATTCAAATTGGGCTTGACCATTTACATGATGATCGACATTTAACGCAAGCCCATTCGGAGAAACCATGACCACCCGCACACTTCGCCACAAACCTGACGGCCGCCTCCACTATGCCTGGGTGGTCGTATCGGTCACGTTCCTGACGATGCTGGTCACCGCCGGCGCGGTCGGCGCGCCCGGCGTGTTCATGATCCCCTTGCAGAAGGAATTTGGATGGAGCGCATCGGACGTGTCCGGCGCCCTGGCAATCCGTTTCGCCCTGTTCGGCCTCATGGGGCCCTTCGCCGCCGCCTTCATGAACCGCTTCGGCGTGCGGCGCATGATGCTGATCTCCATGGGCATCGTCTCCTCCGCCCTGCTCCTGTCGCTGGCCATGCGGGAACTGTGGCAGTTGTTCCTGCTATGGGGCGTGGTCGTCGGTCTGGGCACCGGCCTCACAGCCGTGGTCCTTGGCGCGACGGTCGCGACCCGCTGGTTCGCGCAGCGGCGCGGCCTCGTCATGGGGCTTCTGGCGGCCAGCACCGCGACCGGCCAGCTCGTTTTCCTGCCCCTGCTCGCCAGCCTTACCGCGCATCATGGCTGGCGCACCGCGCTCGGCCTTGTCTGCGGCGCGATAATGGTCGCTGCCCTGGCGGTGCTATTCCTGATGCGCGATCGCCCTGCTGATCTCGGCCTTGCCCCCTATGGCGGCGAAGCGTCACAGGCCATTCCCCCGGCCACCGGCAGCTTCGGCGCGGCGCTGCTGGCGCCGATCACCGTGCTGCGGGAGGCGGCAACGACCCCCACATTCTGGGTGCTGTTCGGTACCTTCTTCGTTTGCGGCGCCAGCACCAACGGCCTGATCCAGATGCACTTCATCGCGCTGTGCGGCGACTATAACCTGCCCGCCGTCACCGCCGCCGGCTTTCTTGCGATGATGGGCGTCTTCGATTTCGCAGGCACCGTCGGGTCGGGCTGGCTGTCGGACCGGTTCGACAATCGCTGGCTGCTCTTCTGGTATTACGGCCTGCGCGGCCTTTCGCTCATGTATCTGCCGTTCAGCGGCTTCTCGCTCTACGGCCTCACCATCTTCGCGGCCTTCTACGGTCTCGACTGGGTCGCCACCGTTCCGCCCACCGTGAAGCTGACCGCCGACCGTTTCGGACCGGAGCGCGCGAACATCGTATTCGGCTGGATCTTCGCCGGGCATCAGCTGGGCGCAGCGAGCGCTGCCTTTGGCGGCGGCCTGTCCCGCACCGCGCTGAACAGCTATCTGCCCGCTTTCTTCGTGGCCGGCGCGCTGTGCATCCTCGCCGCCCTGCTGGTCCTGGCGATCAGGCCGGCGGCCCGGACAGCAGGAAAACTCGCCACCGCCTGAGCCCACTTGCGATCCCGGCGCACGGCGCGCTAGGTTCGCCTCATGGTCACGAAAACTGCCGGGCGGCCGCGCCGCCGCTGGATATCCATCCCGCTCAAGATCCTGATGTGGTTCGTCATCGTCTCGGTGCTGCTGGTGGTGATCCTGCGCTTCGTGCCGCCGCCGGTCACCACGACGATGATCATGGACGGCAACGGCATCACCAAGGACTGGATGCCGCTCAGCCAGATCGACCCAGACATGCCCCGCGCGGCCATCGCGGCGGAGGACAGCAAATTCTGCTCCCACCATGGCTTCGACGCGGTCGCCATCGCTCAGGCGCTCCGCCACAACGCCAGCGGCGGACGCATCCGCGGCGGATCCACGATCAGCCAGCAGACCGCCAAAAATGTCTTCCTCTTCCAGGGCGGCGGCTTCATTCGCAAGGGATTCGAGGCCTGGTTCACCGTCCTCATCGAAACCATCTGGGGCAAGCGGCGGATCATGGAGGTCTATCTGAATGTCGCGGAGACCGGCATCGGCACCTATGGCGTCAATGCCGGGGCATTGCGCTATTTCCACCATGACGCCGCGAAGCTGTCACCGTCGGAGGCCGCGCGCATCGCCGCCGTCCTGCCCCTGCCTAAGAAGCGCGCCGCCATCACGCCCCATGGCTTCACCCGCCGCTATGGCAACAACATCCAGCGGCGGATCGGCATGGTCCGGACCCAGGGCCTGGACAGCTGCCTCTGAAACGAAAAAGGGGCGCGGACCTATGGCCCGCGCCCCTCAATCTAACGGGATTGTCGATCAGAAGCCGACGATCAGCGATCCGATGAAGGCGCGCGGCGCACCGATCTGAGCGAACGTCGCATTGTTGTTCACCAGCGTGCCGTCGAAGCCGCCGACATAGAATTTGTCGAACAGGTTCGTGATGTTCAGCTGCACCGCAATGCCCGGAGCCCCGAGGGATTCCAGCGAATAGCGGGCATCGAGATCGACGACAGTGTAGGCCGGAGCCTTCGCGCCATAGACCTGAACGCCGCTGATCACGACCGGCAGATTCTGGTCGTTGATGTAACGCGGACCGGTACGCTTGGCCTGAATGCCGACCAGCAGTCCGGCGACATCGCCCTGCACACGGCCACCAAAGGAGTAGACCGGCGCACCGGACTCACGCTTGCCCGCCGTCAATGCAACGGTGGTGGACGAAAGCGCGACATCGTCCTGGATCTTCGACTTCAGGTACGAACCGAAGGCATAGACCATGACTTCTGGCACCGGGCGGTAGCTGATGCTGCCGTCGACGCCATATTTGTCGACCTGACCCAGGTTGCGATAGATGGTCTGATCCAGATCGCGATCATAGGCCGACGCCAGACGATCCTTGTAGATCGTGTACCAGCCCGACAGCTGCGCCTGCAACTTGCTGCTGCGATACCGGACGCCGAGGTCGAAATTGTCCGTGGTTTCAGGACGCGGGTTGGCGTTCGCATTGTCCGGCGCAAAGAAGAAGGACTGATACAGATTGTCCGTTCCCGGCACCTGCAGGCCCTTGGAGTAGTTGCCGAACACGCTGACGGCATTGCTGAAGTCATAGACCAGACCCGCATTCGGCAGGATCTTGTCATATTTGAACACACGCCGCTGCGGCCCCTGAACGGTGGGATTGATGACGGCATATGCGGCGTTGGCGGTGTCGGAGCCGAAGCAGCGCAGGTTGCCCGCCGCTGTGGCGGTGGAGCAGTAGTTGTTCAGGTCACGTTTGAAGAACGGCGCGCGAACGCCGAGGTTGACCGTCAGCGCATCGAAGAATTCGCCGCGATACTCACCCGACACCTGGTGCAGGATGGCGTAGGACAGGCGATTGCGCTTCTGCACCGCGTCGCCGTTCCGGTCGACGATCGGCTCGTTCACGGGGAACGGGTCGACGGCGAAACCGTCCTGCTGCAGATAGCCCGCCTCGCCAGTCTGGCGGTGGCGACCACGATCATAGCTGTACGCGACACGAACGGTGTTGTGATCGTTGATGTCGAAGCGCAGCGACGAGATCACACCATAGCGGTGCGTCTGGGTCTGGCTGGGGGAGAGGATGCGAACCGTGTCGAGGGCATCGCCGTCGCCGTTGATGTCACGGCCGAAGAAATACTGCGCCGCGCTCGAAGAGCCCTGGATGAAACCAACGGAACCAACGCCGCCGGCCGACGTCGTGCCTTCGCTCGCGATGCTCGTGCCGCCGCCATTGGCCTTCACATATTGATAGCTCGGGTCAACCGTCAGGACGAGACCGTCAGCCAGCGTGAAGCGCGAGTTGATGCGGATGTTGCCGGTGTTGGACGGGTTATAGCGATATTCGAAGTCCGACCCGCACAGGCTGGCCGCATCTGCGACGCCGGTGGTTGGCGCGCCGATCTGGCAACGCGCCGTCTCATAGAAGCGCTCGTCCTTGGTCAGTGGGAAGCGGTTGCCGCTGCCGCTGCCGACAACGCGACCGGCCGTATCCGTGCGGAGCGGGACCGACCCGAAGAAGTTGTTGCGGTTCTGGTTGTAGTGGCCAGCGAGCGAGATGAAGTCGCCATTGCTGCCGAGCGGCTGGTAGATTTTGCCGTTATACTGTTGCTTGTCGACCTTGCCGATGCCGCCGTAGATCGCATCGTTGGTCGCGCTGCTCGCCGAGAAGAAGGCGCGCGTGCCCCAGGGCGTGAATACGCCGGTGTTGATCAGGCCGAACACCCGGAAGAAGCTGTAGTCGCCAGCCGAACCGACCAGCTTCGCGCCGAAATCCTCGCTCGGCGTGATTGTGCGATAGTTGACCGTAGAACCGGTGGCGGCAGCGGTCGGGCTGTCCACGTCGGTCGAGCCGAGATTGACATTGACCTGTTCAATGATCTCCGGATCGACCTGCTGGTTCGAATAGAGCGCATAACCGCCGGTGTCGTTCAGCGGAATGCCGTCGAAGGTCTGCGAGATGCGACCGTCGTCGAAACCACGAATGGTCAGCGTACCACCAGCCGAACCGAACGGGTCGTTGTTCTGGAAGCTTACACCCGGCAGCTGGTTGATGATGTCGTTGATCGTCTGACCCGGCGTCTGCGCCTGGATGAATTCGGACGTCAGCACGGCCTTGGCCTTGCTCGTGTCCGGCACTACGACGCCGCCCACGCCCTTATCGGTGCGCGCACCGGTCACGACGATCTCATTCTCGAAATCCACCGAACCGGTCGACTGCGCGAACGCGGCCATTGGCGTTGCGACCGCAATGATGGCCGCTCCCTGCAACAGAATTTTTCTCATATGTCCCTGTCCTTGTTTGAAAAGAGCAGACGCCGCTTGGGGACGACGCTGCCCAATTACCCGCACCCGGCGAGTCCGCGTCTCCCCTAGGAGCGCATGGCGACGCCCCTGTTCTGGTCCGGTTGCGCTTTTGTGACATCGTCATTTTGCAGCGCGTCAATTTTGATCGCGCAGCGCGGTACTATGCCGCGTTTTCCGGAACCTTGGCACCGGGCTAACCGCGCAATGGGAAGAAATCACCCGGATTTTCGGATCAATTGACGATAGCTTGATCAGTGCGGTAATTTTGCAACGCAACAAAAATATTACGCATTCGCAACAATTTAGCCATATCCCAGACATGAAAAAGGCCGGCGCTAAGCACCGGCCTCGATCATGTTTCGGTCAGAAGAGAATCAGGCGGCGTCGCCGGCCTTACGCTGCTCGCTGAACACGCGGACGGGCTCCTTACGGCCCTCGACGACGTCCTTGTCGATCACCACTTCGCCTACGCCCTGCATCGACGGCAGGTCGAACATCGTGTCGAGCAGGATAGCCTCCATGATCGAACGAAGTCCGCGAGCGCCCGTCTTCCGGTCGATGGCCTTGCGCGCAATGGCGACAAGCGCGTCGTCGGTGAAGGTCAGGTCGACATTCTCCATTTCGAACAGCTTGCGATACTGCTTCACCAGTGCGTTCTTCGGTTCGCCCAGGATCTTGACCAGCGCGGTCACGTCCAGGTCCTCCAGCGTCGCGATAACCGGCAGACGGCCAACAAATTCAGGGATCAGCCCGAATTTCAGCAAATCCTCCGGCTCCGACTGGCGGAGCAGTTCGCCGGTGCGACGCTCCTCGGGAGCCGCCACATGCGCGCCGAAGCCTATCGACTTGGCTTCCAGACGGTCGCCGATGATCTTCTCGAGGCCCGCGAAAGCGCCGCCGCAGATGAAGAGGATATTCGTCGTATCGACCTGCAGGAACTCCTGCTGCGGATGCTTCCGGCCGCCCTGCGGCGGAACGGAGGCGGTAGTGCCCTCCATCAGCTTGAGCAATGCCTGCTGCACGCCCTCGCCCGACACATCGCGCGTGATCGACGGGTTCTCGGCCTTGCGGCTGATCTTGTCGATCTCGTCGATGTAGACGATCCCGCGCTGCGCCTTCTCGACATTATAGTCGGACGCCTGCAGCAGCTTGAGGATGATGTTCTCCACATCCTCGCCCACATAGCCCGCTTCGGTCAGGGTCGTCGCGTCGGCCATGGTGAAGGGCACGTCGAACGTCTTGGCCAGCGTCTGGGCAAGCAGCGTCTTGCCGCAGCCGGTCGGGCCAACGAGCAGGATGTTGGACTTGGCCAGTTCGACCTCGCCCGTTTTCTGCCCGTGATTCAGGCGCTTGTAGTGGTTATGAACCGCAACGGACAGAACGCGCTTTGCACGGCTCTGGCCGATGACATAGTCGTCCAGAACGTCGCAGATCTCCTGCGGCGTCGGCACGCCACCATCCTTCTTGCCGACGAGACCGCCTTTGGTCTCCTCGCGGATGATGTCGTTGCAGAGCTCCACGCACTCATCGCAGATGAATACGGTCGGCCCCGCGATCAGCTTGCGCACCTCGTGCTGCGACTTGCCGCAGAACGAGCAGTAGAGCGTGCTCTTAGAATCGGAGCCGGTAAGCTTGGTCATTCCTTCAATCTTCCCTCCCGTGGCGGGGACGGAAATCCGCCGCTCAGCCACGGGACATCTTGGTCCACGATCATCCTAGACCGTGGCGCGTCGGTTTCACAAGGGCAGAAAATGATGCAATCGTGTAAAGATTTCCCTAGTCCTGTGTCGTATCGGTTATCGCGGGACGCTGATCGAACACTTCATCGACCAAGCCGAAGGCCTTGGCTTCGTCCGCTTCCAGGAACGTGTCGCGGTCCATGGCGGACTCGATCCGCTCAAGCGTCTGGCCGGTATATTTCACATACAGGTCGTTCATCCGGCGCTTGATCCGCAGGATTTCCTTGGCCTGGATCTCGATATCCGACGCCATGCCCTGCGCGCCACCCGACGGCTGATGGATCATGATGCGGGCGTTGCTGAGCGCAACGCGCATGCCCGGCTCGCCTGCCGCCAGCAGGAAGCTGCCCATGGACGCCGCCTGGCCGATGCAGACAGTACCCACTTTGGGGCGAATATATTTCATCGTGTCGTGAATCGCCATGCCGGCCGTCACCACGCCGCCCGGCGAGTTGATGTACATGTAGATGTCCTTCTTCGGATTTTCCGATTCGAGGAACAGCAACTGAGCCACGATCAGGGAGGCCATATGGTCCTCGACCTGGCCGGTCACGAAAATGATGCGCTCGCGCAGCAGGCGCGAGAAGATGTCGAAGCTGCGCTCGCCGCGGTTCGACTGCTCGATGACGATGGGAACCAGCGCCGACAGGGGGTCAGTCATACGCGTATCGAATTTATGGTCTTGCATGATGCTCTTTCAGTCTTGCTTTTGCCCTGCCTTACATCGGCGCAATGACTGGCGGGTTCAAGGGGGCAAAGCGCCCGATATCAGCCACCTGTCCCGGAACGGCGATCCAGCTCGAAATCTGCCGGCGCGCGGAAGGTCAGATAGGCCAGCCTGCGGACCTCCCGGCGACCGCGCACGACCGTATCCAGGATAAGGCCGCACATGCCGTTCAGCACCGCGATGATCATGATGCCCGTGACCAGGATCGCGGTGGGAAAGCGGGGGACAAGGCCGGTCTGCAGCCATGTCCACACCAGCGGCAGGCCAAGGATCATGCCCGCCAGCGCGAAGACGCTGCCGATCGCCCCGAAGAACCAGATCGGCCGTTCCACGCGATACAACTGGACGATCGTCCGCAATATCCGCCATCCGTCGCGATAGGTGCTGAGCTTGCTCACCGACCCTTCCGGGCGCGCGCAATAGGCGGTGACCTGCTCGGACACCGGCATGGCCAGCTCCAGCGCATGGACGCTCATCTCGGTCTCGATCTCGAAACCCACGGACAGAACCGGGAAGCTCTTGACGAACCGGCGGGAAAACACCCGGTATCCAGACAGAATGTCGGTAAAGCTGCGCCCGAAAAGCTGCCTTAGCAGGCCAGTCAGCACCTGATTGCCCAGGCGATGCCCGCGACGATAGGCCGCATCGACCTCCGACTGGCGCGCGCCGACCACCATGTCGAAATTGTCGGCCAGCATGGATGCGATCATCGATGGGGCGGCTGCGGCCTCATAGGTCGCGTCGCCGTCCGCCATCACATAGATGTCGGCATCGACATCGGCGAACATACGCCGCACGACATGGCCCTTGCCCTGCTGCCGGACGCGCCGGACAACAGCGCCCGCTTTGGCGGCAACCTCCTGGCTGCCGTCCGTGCTGTTATTGTCATAGACAAGGATGGTGGCGCTGGGCAGCGACGCCCGGAATGCATGCACCGTCTGCGCGATCGCCCCTGCCTCATTGTAGCAGGGCAGAAGCACGGCGATCCGCAGGCCGGGGGGAAGCTGTACGCTGTCCATGCCTTACCCCCGCCCTGCCGGACGTTATTCCGCTTTCGCGGCCGCCTTCTTGGGCGCGGCCTTCTTCGCGGGCTTTTCAGCAGCAGGCTCGTCGCCGGCGGTTTCGGCCTTCTTGGCGGCGGCTTTCTTGGCCGGCTTCTTCTCGGCGGCGTCGGCGGCGGCTTCCGTCACTTCGGCCTCGGCCTTGTCGGCCTTCTTGGCGGCAGCCTTCTTCGCCTTGGGCTTTTCGTCATGATCATGGTCATGACCGCAATCCGGGCCATGGACGTGCGGCTTGGGCGAACCGTCATCCTCCGCCTCGATCGCGGCTTCCAGCTCTTCGCGGCTGACGGTGCGGTCAGTGACCTCCGCCTTCTCGAAGAGATAGTCGACGACCTTGTCCTCATAGAGCGGCGCGCGCAACTGGGCGGCCGCCATCGGGTCCTGACGGACATATTGGACAAAACGCTCGCGGTCCTGCGGCGAATATTGCTGGGCGGCCTGCATGATCAGGCGGTTCATTTCCTGCTGGCTGACCTCGACGCCATTGGCCTGGCCGATCTCGGACAGGAGCAGGCCGAGGCGGACGCGACGCACGGCAATGGCGCGGTAATCGTCCTTTTCCTTCTCCATCTCGGCCAGCGCGGCGGCCGGGTCCTCGTCGTGCGAGGCCTCATGCTCCAGCTGCGCCCAGATCTGGCCGAACTCGGCCTCGACCATGCTCGGCGGCACGTCGAAATCATGCGAGGCGGCCAACTGGTCGAGCAGCTTGCGCTTCATGTAGGTGCGCGTCAGGCCGTTATGCTCCTGCTCGATCTGGCCCTTGAGCAGTTCCTTCAGCTTGTCGAGGCCCTCAAGGCCCAGCGACTTGGCGAAATCCTCGTCGACCTTGGGCTTCGACGAATCCAGGATCGACGTCACCTTGATGTCGAACGTGGCCGCCTTGCCCTTCAGGTTCTCGGCATTGTAATCCTCGGGGAAGGTCACGTTGATGACCTTCTCGTCGCCGGTCTTCACGCCGACCAGCTGATCCTCGAAGCCGGGGATCAGGCTGCCGGAGCCGATCTCGACCTTCATGCCCTCGCCGGTGCCGCCGTCGAAGGCGACATCGTCGACCTTGCCGACGAAATCGATGACGACCGTGTCGCCGGTCTTCGCCTTGTGGCTGGCGGGCAGCGTGTCGAACGCGCCCTGCTGCTTGGCGATGCGCTCTGCGGCTTCATCGATCGCGGCGTCGCCGACTTCGGCGGTCAGGCGCTCAAGCTTCAGGCCCTCGATGCTGGGCGCTGCGATTTCGGGAAGCACTTCCAGCGCGACCTTGATCTCGGCGTCCTTGCCGAACTCGAAACCCTCGTCCAGCTCGACCGAAGGCTGCATCGCGGGACGCAGCTTCTTGTCAGCGATCAGGCTCTGCACGCCTTCCTGAATGGAGCTGTTGAGCGCATCGCGCTGCAGGGACTCACCGTGCATCTTCTTGACCAGATTCGCGGGAACCTTGCCGGGACGGAAGCCAGGCATCTTAACCTGCGGCGCGATCGTGGCCACTTCCTTCTCGACGCGCGCGTCGAGATCCTTGGCGGTGATCGTCAGGGTGTAGGCGCGCTTCAGGCCCTCGTTCAACGTCTCGACAGTCTGCATTGCTTCTCTCAAACGCTTTCTAGCTGAAATTCGGTGGCGGAAGGCCTATCGGATCATGGCGTTACTGGTGCGGGCGAAGGGACTCGAACCCCCACATCTTGCGATACCAGAACCTAAATCTGGCGCGTCTACCAGTTTCGCCACGCCCGCATCGGTCGCCGGTCGGCGCGTCCTAAGGGCATGATCCCCAAAAGGCAACATAATCCGTTGGCAGGATATCATGAGCCGCCAAAGTGGGACAATCGAATTTCCCCGATGGCTTCCCCGCTGCTCTTCCGTGCGGAACAATAGCGGCGGTCGGACTAATCGCCGAATACCGCGTGAGTCAGCATAACCGACCGCGACTTGCCGATCAGGTTGCTCCATTCCCGGTGGGCGTAGCGGTGAAGCAGCCCCTCGGCCTCGCGATAGGTGCGCACCGGATTATCCTCGCGCATGAAGCGCGCATTGGGGCCGAGCATGTCCGCCACGGCCCGCGCCGTCACCAGGAATTCGATGGTCTCGCCCCCGAAATCCCCTTCGAACCGCAGCATGGAGCCCCCGTCCGTCCAGCTCGGGTTCGGGCTATCGAAGCGCAGGAATGTAACGGCCATCAGTCTTCGCTCTCCTCTTCTGCCCGAAGGATAGCGCCGGACGGTAAACAGTTGATCACCACGATGGAACGGATTGCGACGATTCCGGCATTGGCCGGGGCAACCTGCATCCCTGCATGGAACAGGCGCTGTCGTGGAGCCTTATCGTGACAGGCTTTGCAACTTTGAGGACGTTCCATGCTCGGACAACAAACCAGCGATCTGGCGGCGATCAATCCCTTCCTCGCCTTCTGGACCCTGCCCTTCACCCTGGCTCAAAGCTGGTGGGAGGTTACCCTCAGCCTATCCGCCCGCACCGATGCGAAAGACCGCAATCCGAAGGGGACAAAGCAATTGCCGGTTCCCGTCGTCCATCAGGATGACAAGGACCATGAATTGTTCGCTTGAAGACGATGGGCGGCATCATGACGTGGAACGTCGTCTGCTCCGGTGCGTAGATATGCAAAAGGAGAGCATCGCATGGCCACGCAACCTGAAGTCCCGCCGCCCGACATCATAGAGCCGCAATCGCCGCCGGAGACGCCGCCGATCGAGCATCCCGAAGAGACGCCTTTTCGCGAACCTCTGGAAATACCGCCCGATGGCCCGTCTCCGGACATTGATGAACCCGGTCGCGGTCCGGATGAGCTGCCCCCACCACCCGATTGATTACACAAGATTACATAGAGGAGAAGACCGATGAAACGCATGCTTCTGGCCGTCGGCGCCCTTGTCACGATCGCCGCGATCACCCCTTCGGCCAATGCCCAGAATATCCGGGAGCGCCAATGGCGTCAGCAGGAACGGATCGAGCGCGGCTATCGTAATGGCGACATCACCCACAAGGAATATCGCAAGCTGACCAAGCAGCAGCGCAACATCGCCCGCCAGACGCGCCATGACCGCCGCGACGGCTACGGCCTCAGCCGCAACGAACGCGCAAGGATCGCATCGCGTCAGGCAGAGGCAAGCCGCGACATCCGTCGCCAGCGCCACGACAATGACTATGATTATTGAAGGCAACGCCGTCTAGCGGGGCAACCGCCTAGCCGAGCGCCTTCTTCAGTATCTCATTGACGACTTTGGGGTTGGCCTTGCCGGCCATCGCCTTCATCGTCTGGCCGACGAAGAAGCCGAACAGCGCTTCCTTGCCCGCCTTATACTGCTCCACCTTGTCGGCGTTATCAGCGATCACTTTGGCGGCGGCCTCTTCGATCGCGCCGGTGTCGCTGGTCTGCTTCAGGCCCTTTTCCTCGACAATCTTGCCGGGCGCATCGCCGGTTTCCAGCATGATCTCGAACACCTGCTTGGCGAGCGTGCCGGACAGGGTGCCATTGGCGACCAGCGCCAGCAGTTCCGCACCCTGCTCCGGGCTGACAGGGCTCGTGTCCAAATCTTTGCCCAGCCGGTTCAGCGCACCGAACAGTTCGGACAGCAGCCAGTTCGCCGCTGACTTGGCGACATCGCCCTCGCCCTTCTTCTGGATACGCGCGCTTTCGCCCAGCAGCGCCTCGAACCAGCGCGCCGTTTCCGCCTCGGCGGTCAGGACGGCGGCATTGTAGGCGGATAGGCCCAGCGCCTCTTCATAGCGCTGCCGCTTCGCATCGGGCAATTCGGGGAGCGAGGCGCGGCATTCCTCCAGAAACGCGTCGTCCAGCTCCAGCGGCAACAGATCCGGGTCCGGGAAATAGCGATAGTCGTGCGCATCCTCCTTCGACCGCATCGACCGGGTCTCGTTCCGGTCGGGATCGTAGAGGCGCGTTTCCTGGACGATCTTGCCACCCGCCTCCAGCACGTCGACCTGACGGTTCGCCTCATGCTCCACCACGGCCATCACGAAGCGCACGGAATTGACGTTCTTCGTCTCCGTCCGCGTACCGAACTCGTCGCCCGGCTTGCGCACCGACACATTGACGTCGGCGCGCATGGAGCCTTCCTCCATATTGCCGTCGCACGACCCCACATAGCGCAGGATCGTCCGCAGCTTGCGTAGATAGGCCCCGGCTTCCGCGGGCGATCGCATGTCCGGGCGGCTGACGATCTCCATCAGCGCCACGCCGGAGCGATTGAGATCGACATAGCTGCGCGTCGGATGCTGATCATGCATCAGCTTGCCGGCGTCCTGCTCGACATGAATGCGCTCGATGCCGATCCGCTTTGTCGCGCTGTCCGGGTCCTTCTCGTCCAGCGTCACCTCGATCGCGCCTTCGCCGACGATCGGGTGGTAGAGCTGGCTGATCTGATAGCCCTGCGGCAAATCGGCGTAGAAATAATTCTTCCGGTCGAACCGCGAATATTTGTTGATCTGGGCGTCAATCGCCATGCCGGTGCGCACCGCCTGGCGGATGCACTCGCGGTTGGGGACGGGCAGCATGCCGGGCATGGCCGCATCGACCAGGCTCACCTGGCTGTTGGGTTCCGCGCCGAACGCCGTGGCCGCGCCGGAAAACAGTTTCGCCTGAGAGGTGACCTGCGCATGGACTTCAAGGCCGATCACGACCTCCCATTCGCCGGTTGCGCCCTGGATACGATATGCGGTTTCAGTCATGTGCTCGCCGATAGGCGGGAAAGGCGCGGCAGGCAATATGGGAGTCCAGCGATAGGACGCCGCTGATCCCATCCGGCGCATTTGACGGATTCCCTTGGGGCCCAATGGGGTCTAGAGCAGGCGGGTTGGAGACAGCCCTATGGCGACACTTTCGTCGGAAACCCTACACGCCACCACGGTGGCGATCGCCGGCCGGGCCGTGATGATCTGCGGCGTCAGCGGCAGCGGCAAGTCGGACCTTGCCCTGCGCCTGATCGATCGGGGGGCGACCCTGGTCAGCGATGATTACACCCTGGCGAAGCGGACAGGACGGGGCGCGACAGCGCATCTGGTGGCCGCTGCGCCCCAGAATATCGCCGGCAAGATGGAAATCCGGGGCATTGGCATCGTTGATATGGCCTATATGGCGGATATTCCTGTCGCCCTGATCGTCGACCTTTTCGACATCGTCGACCGCATGCCGGAGAAGCCATTGACCCGCAGCATCGCAGGCGTAGACGTGCCGGTCATGAAAATTGCCCCCCGCGAGCCGTCGGCCCCTCTTAAGGTGGAATATGCCCTGCGCGCCTTCGGCCTGGATGTCGTCGGCGCATGACCGATCAACCGCGCAAGACCATCCTGCTGGTGTCGGGCTTGTCGGGCGCGGGCAAGACAACGGCGCTCAAGACGCTTGAGGATATCGGGTGGGAGGTCGCCGACAATCTGCCGCTCATGCTGCTCGACCGCCTGCTCGACATGCCCCTGCCCAAGGACGCGCAAGAGCGGCCCCTTGCCCTGGGCATCGACACCCGCACCCGCGGTTTCGACGCCGCCGGAATTGTGCGCCGCATCAAGACGCTGCGGGAAAATGCGGGGCTGGATATCGAGACCCTGTTTCTGGACTGTTCGGGGTCCGAACTGGAGCGCCGCTTCTCCGAAACCCGCCGCCGTCATCCCCTTGCCATCGACCGCCCTGCTACGGACGGCATAGCGCGCGAGCGGGAATTGACCGAACCGCTGCGCCGTTGGGCAACCCACATCATCGACACCACCAGCTTCAACAGCAACGGGCTGCAACAGGAAATCCGCGCACGGTTCAGCCTGGACAAGCTGTCCGAGCCCGTGCTGACCGTCCTGTCCTTCGGCTTTTCCCGCGGATTGCCGCGCAATGCCGATCTGGTCTTCGACATGCGCTTCCTGCGCAATCCGCATTGGGAATCCGCTCTCCGGCCCAGGACCGGCCTCGATCCCGATGTCGCGGCGTACATCGCGGAGGACCCGGCCTATGAAACGGCGGTCGGGCAGATCGAACAATTGCTGCTGACCCTGCTTCCCCGCTATGCGGGCGAAGGAAAGGCCTATGTTACCGTGGCCTTCGGGTGTACCGGCGGGAGACATCGTTCGGTTCATGTTGCGGATCGGGTCGCCACGGCCTTGCGCCGGGCGGGATTTTCGCCCACGGTCTCGCACCGCAACATGGAATCAGCACCCCAGGATGCCCTGGAGAAGCGCGACGCAGGGGGTCCGGAACCAAAGCTATGACGCAGTATATTGGGCAGATTCTCCCGTGATCGGGCTGGTTCTGGTAACGCATGGGCGGTTGGCGGCGGAATTCGTCGTGGCCATGGAGCATGTGGTGGGTCCGCAGCAGGCCATCGAAACCATCTGCATCGGTCCCGACGACGACATGGAGCTTCGCCGCGCGGACATCGCTACGGCGGTGGACAGGGTGAATGACGGCTCCGGCGTCATCCTTCTGACCGACCTGTTCGGCGGCACGCCATCAAACCTCGCCATCTCGCTGCTCAAGACGGGAGAGATAGAGGTGATCGCCGGCATCAACCTGCCGATGCTGATCCGCCTGGAAAGCGCCCGCAAGGCGATGGACGTGCGCAAGGCTGTTGCAGCGGCGCGCGAAGCAGGGCAGAAATATATCAGCGTCGCGTCGGAATTGCTGGGTAACACGCCATGACCGATCTCCGCCGGGAGGTATTGATCAGTAACAAGCGTGGTCTCCACGCACGGGCGAGCGCCAAGTTCGTCACGTTGGCGAGCGGCCTGCCCGCGCAGATCGTCGTCGCCAAGGATGGATCGGAAGTCACCGGCACCTCGATCATGGGCCTCATGATGCTCGGCGCGGCCATGGGCGACAGCATCGTCATTTCCGCGACGGGGCCAGAGGCCGAGGAATCGCTTGGCAAGCTGGTGACCTTGGTTGAGGACAAGTTCGGGGAGGAGTGATCCCCTCGTCCCGCTTTGGAAGGCCCCTCATTGTCACGCGAAATTACCGGCTTTTCCAATCCGCTGGTCAAGCGCGTCCGCTCGCTGCGGGAAAAAAAGCATCGCAAGCGCGAGGGCCTGTTCCTGGCCGAGGGGCTGCGCATACTGACCGAAGCGCGCGAGGAAGGCGTGCTACCGGAAATGCTGTTTCACGCCGGCGCGCCGCACCCGCTGGCCCGCGACCTGATTGACGCCATGGAGGCTGCGGGCGGCGACGTCATCGAGACGAGCAACGACATTCTCTCCAAAATGTCTGGCAAGGATAACCCGCAGGCTCTGGTCGCGGTGTATCGCGATCGCCTGACGCCGCTGGACGCGCTCGACCGGAGCAAGGCGCCTATCTGGATCGTGGCCCAGTCGTTGCGCGATCCCGGCAATCTGGGGACCATCCTTCGCACCGGCGACGCCGTCGGCGCTGGCGGGCTGATCCTCATCGACGATTGCGTCGATCCTTTCTCGGTAGAGGCTGTACGCGCCAGCATGGGCGCGCTCTTCACCCAGACCATCTCGATGGCGCGCTGGGACGAATTCCTTCCCTGGTTGCGGCAGGGGCCGGGACAGCTTGTGGGAACCAGCCTGAACACACAAACCGACTACAAGGATGGCGACTATGCATCGCCCACCTTCCTCCTCGTCGGCAACGAGGCGCAGGGATTGCCCGAAGCATATGAAGCCGAATGCGACCTGCTCGTGAAGATTCCCATGCTGGGGAAAGCCGACAGCCTCAACGTCGCGGTCGCGACAGCCGTCATGGCCTATGAGATACTGAACACCCACAAGACCAAGGGATTAGGGGCGTGAGCAAAAGCGCTAATGGGGGCATGGACGCCATGCTCCGCAACAAACGCGTGCTCATCGCCAGCCTGACTGGCACCTCGGTCGAATTTTACGACTTCTACATCTACGCCACCGCCGCCAGCCTGGTGTTCGGGCCGCTCTTCTTCGCTGCTGCGCCGCCCGCGACCCAACTCATGTTTTCCTACGCCAGTCTGGCTCTGGCCTTCCTCGCCCGGCCGCTCGGCGCGGCGGTGTTCGGTCATTATGGCGATCGCATCGGCCGCAAGTCGACGCTCGTCTTCTCACTGATGCTCATGGGAGGATGCACGCTCGCCATTGCCTTCCTGCCGACCTATCAGACCATCGGCTGGTGGGCGCCATTGATCCTGTGCATCCTGCGGTTCGGCCAGGGTTTTGGACTAGGCGGCGAATGGGGTGGCGCGGCGCTGCTGGCCGTGGAAAATGCGCCACCGGGCTGGCGCGGCCGGTTCGGCATGTTCCCCCAGCTCGGCGCACCAGTCGGCTTCATCGCCGCCAATGGCCTCTTCCTGCTGCTGGGCGCCTTGCTGACGGAGGAGCAGTTCATCGCATGGGGCTGGCGCCTGCCGTTCCTTGCCAGTTCCATCCTTGTCGGACTTGGCCTCTGGATACGGCTCAAGCTCACGGAAACGCCGGAATTTTCCGCCGCCCTGGCGGAGGCCCCTCCCCCGCATCTGCCGATCGCCGACCTGCTGCGCGACCATCTGCGCCCGGCCATTGCCGGCACCTTCGCCGTCGTCGCCTGTTTCGCGATCTTCTACATCGCGACCGCCTTCGCCCTGGGATATGGCACGACGACGCTGAAGATCGACCGCGAAGTTTTTCTGGGCATCCAGCTTGGCGCGATCCTGTTCATGGCCGCCGGCATCATCCTGTCTGGCTGGTGGTCGGACATCTACACGCCGCGCGGCGTGCTGATCGCGGGATGTCTCGGCACGATCCCGATGGGCGCGATCTTCGGGATCGCCATGGGCGGCGGATCGCTGCTCATGATCTTCCTGATCCTCGCTCTCGCGCTGTTCCTGATGGGACTTGTCTATGGCCCGCTCGGCGCATTCCTGCCTGCGCTGTTCCCCACGCAATTGCGCTATACAGGCGCGTCTTTCGGCTTCAATCTGGGCGGCATCATCGGCGGAGCGCTCGCGCCCATCGTGGCGCAGCAACTCGTCCAGATGAAGCTGGGCGGGTTCGTCGGGCTCTACATGTCGCTGGCGGCAGTCATCAGCCTCGCCGCGCTGTGGCGGCCGGGCGGGCCGAGGCACGGAACAGGATTGCAATCGGGGGACGATGGCCATGACGCCGCAAGAGCGGGAAGCATTTTATGACCAGGAAATCGCGCCGGCGCTGATCAGCATCAGCAAACGCTGCGCCGAACATGGCCTGTCCTTTCTCGCGCTCGCCGAATGGGCGCCGGGGGCTTTTGGACGCACGGTGCACCTCGTCCCCGGCCATGGCGAAACCATTCCGCTCACCAACAAGGCCGCCACCGCCAATGGCAATACCGATGCCCTTATCCATGCGCTCGCCAAGGACGGCATGAAGGACGGGCATTCCTCCATCTACCTGTTCGAGATGGGCGTGCCTTTTGAGGGGCGCGCAGAGGAATAGGGCATTCCGGACTCTGCCGGTTTCGCGGGTTGCGGCTTAACGGCGTGCTGGTAAAGGCCGCGCATGGATTTCGGCTTTGACATCATCGCCATACTGACGCTCGTCGCATTCGTTGCAGGGTTTCTCGATGCAATGGCCGGCGGCGGCGGATTGTTGACGATACCTGCGTTGATGGCCTTCGGCGTCCCTCCGGTATCTGCGATCGCAACCAACAAGCTGCAGGGTACGTTCGGCACGGGCTCCGCCTTCCTCACCTTCGCGCGCAAGGGGCATATTGATTTCCCGCGCTTCCGCTGGCCGGCCATTGGCGCGCTCGCCGGGGCAGCGGCGGGAGCCTATGTGCTGCAGCGCGTGGATTCCGGCTTTCTCGCGGGCTTCATTCCTGCATTGCTGATTGCCATGGCCATCTACTTCCTCGTCGCCCCGAAAATGAGCGATGTGGACCGCCACAGCCGTATCGGCGCGGTCGGCCTTTTTCTCATCGTCGCCACAATCGGCTTCTATGACGGCTTCTTCGGCCCGGGCACCGGCTCCTTCTTCACGACGGCGCTCGTGGCGTTGGGCGGTCTGGGGCTGGTTCGCGCCATCGCTCACACCAAATTTCTGAATTTCTGCACCAATATCATGAGCCTGGCCGTCATGATTTCCGGGGGCAAGGTGCTCTGGGCCGTTGGCTTGCCCATGGCGCTCGCCAGCATCATGGGCAATCAGGCCGGTGCGCATGTCGCCATGCGGTTCGGCGGCAGGGGCGTCCGCCCGCTGCTCGTCCTGATGTCGCTGGCGCTGACTGTCAAGCTGCTGTCCAACCCGGCAAATCCGCTGCGTCTGATGCTGCATTTGTAGGCGCAAATAGGCGATATGACGCGCCTTCTGCACGCCATATCAAGTTAAAAGGCGACAAACTGCGCGCCTTGTGGTAATCGGGACACATCGCGCAACACCCGCTCGCAAGCGTTGCCGTGACAGAGAGACCAACCGCGCTCCCGCTTGCCAGTCAGGAGCGCTTCTCTTGGAACACCCCCACACACTTCGCCTGTCTCTTCGCTTGCGCCAGGCCACAGGCTCTTGAGCCGCGCCATCAATCTGGACGCCCCGGTCCAGTCGGTCGAGGCGATGTGCGCCAAGCATGACATCCTGATCTCCGCAATAGAGCCGCTCCAGTCGGGGGGCACGCGCGTTGTCCTCAAGACCAGCGTCGGCGCGGACGATCTTCGCCGCCGCATGGGCAAGCAGATCATGAACGGCCCGATCGTGCGATCCGGCCTGTACATGGCCCGCCCGCCGCTTCCCGCGAGATAAGCATTCACGCGTGCTGGCTGGGGCCGAGCGGCGCGCGCGTATTATCGATCTTCGGCCCTGCTACAGCGCACATGTCCCAACGAGGGCGGACTGCGGCCTACCAAAGGAAATACCCATGCCAATTGGCAAAGTTAAATTCTTCAACGCCGACAAGGGCTATGGCTTCATCGCGCCGGAAGACGGCGGCGGCGACGCCTTCGTTCACATCACGGCAGTTGAGAAGGCCGGTCTGCGCACGCTGAACACCGATCAGCGCGTGTCCTATGACCTGGAGCCCGACAAGCGCGGCAAGCAGGCTGCGGTCAATATCCAGCTGGCCTAATCGCCGGTTGACCGGGGCGCTGCAGTCTTTGGACCCAGCGCCCCGGAGTCTATCTCAAAGCCCAAATCCATGCCTCTAACGGGAGATCTCCGATGACCGAGGAGGAATATTGCGTGCTTCACGCCGAGAGCGCCGAAGCCGATGCTGGCGCGACGAACCTCGACAATGTGCGCGACCGCTTCCTGCGCTCCGCGTCAGTATGGCGAGAGCGCGCGGAACGTGCGCGGCGCGTGGCCATCAGCCGGGCACAACCCGCTCGGGGCGGATGCCCAACCGGCTGATCATCCTTACGCGATAGTCAGTTGGGCGACCTGCGTGGTCATCGACGCATCGCTGTAGAGCGTATAGTCATTGCCCGTCTGCGTGAAATGGGCCGATGAATCGAAGCTGAAAGTGTCGCCCGAGTTCATCGCTAATGTCAGGTGCGAACTGTTGCCCGCCCCCACGATCGACTGGATGAAATTGGAGTCCACGGTCAGGTTCGCCGTCACATTGCTGGCGGTGAAATCGATCGTCTCGACATGGCTCAGCACACCCATCAGCGATGTCTGGTTCACGGTGCCGCTGTTGGCGGCCAATGCGACCGTGTCCTGACCTGCGCCGCCGTCAACCGACCAGCCCGCCGACAGGTTCAGCGTGAAGCTGTCATTGTTGCCGCTGCCGATAATCTGTTCGATCCCGGTCAGCGTGTCACCTTGCGCGTCGCCGCCCGTGCCAGTGCCCGTTGTCGTCGAAAGATTGAGGTTGATCGCCGCAGACCCGGAATAATCGGCCGTATCCGTACCCGACCCGCCAATCAGCGTATCCGCCCCAGCGCCGCCATGCAGGACGTCCGCGCCTGCGCCGCCGTTCAGCGTGTTCGCGCCGCTGTCGCCGGTCAGCGTGTCGGCATAGTCCGTTCCGAGCAGGCTTTCGATCCCGTTATAGCTGTCGCCAGCCGCATCACCGGTATTGCCCGCGCTGTTGGCGAGATTGGCTGTCACACCTGATGAAGCCGTAGCATAGCTCGCGGTATCGACGCCAAGTCCGCCGATCAGCGTATCCGCACCGCCACCACCGACCAGGACATCGTCGCCATTGCCACCATCCAGCCGGTTATTGTTGCTGTCGCCCGTCAGAATGTCGGCAAAGGCGGACCCAAGCAGATGCTCGATGCTGTTATAACTGTCGCCCGATGCGTCGCCGGTATTGGCCAGGCTGTTCGACAGGTTCGCCGTCACGCCGGCCGAGGCCGTGCTGTAGCTTGCCGTATCCAGACCAGCGCCGCCCTGAAGCGTGTCCGCGCCCGCGCCGCCGATCAGGATGTCGTCGCCATTACCGCCGTTCAGCGTATTCGCGCCGCTGTCGCCGATCAGCGTATCGGCCAGGGCCGACCCGATGACGATCTCCATGCCCGACAAAGTATCGCCAGCAGCATCGCCACCGACGCCCGCCGTGCCGTCCATATAAACGGTCACAGCCGACGCGGAGGCGGAATAGTCCGCCGTATCCACGCCTGATCCACCGATCAGTACGTCCGCGCCTGCGCCGCCGACGAGCGTGTCGTCGCCATTGCCGCCATCCAGCGTGTTCGCGCCGCTGTCACCCGTCAGCAGGTCCGCAAAGGCCGAACCGATAATGCCTTCGATGCTGTTATAGCTGTCGCCCGCCGCATCACCGGTATTGCCCGCGGCGTTGGCCAGGCTGGCCGTCAGCCCGGAGGCCGCATTGGCATAGCTTGCTATGTCCGTACCTGCGCCACCGATCAGGGCATCTGCGCCCGCGCCGCCAACCAATATGTCGTTGCCGCTACCGCCATCCAGGCTGTTCGCGCCGCTATCGCCCGTCAGCGTGTCCGCAAAGGCCGAACCGATCAGATTCTCGATCGCGGTCAGGCTGTCGCCCTGCGCGTCGCCGCCCGAACCGGATGTGCCGTTTAGATAAGCCATGACACCTGACGAGGAGGCGGCATAGCTCGCCGTATCCGTGCCGGCACCGCCGTCCAGCGTGTCGGCCCCAGCGCCACCGATCAGCGTGTCATTGCCGCCTTCGCCATACAGCGTGTCCGCGCCCGCGCCACCGTCGATGGTGTCATCGCCATTGCCGCCGTAGAATGTCTCGTTGGCGGCCGTGCCGTAGAGCGCATCATTATAGGCGCTGCCGACGGCGATCTCGAAGCCCGACAGGATATCGCCAGCCGCATCGCCACCGACGCCCGCCGTACCGTCCAGACGAACCGTAACCGCGCTGCCCGAGGCGTTATAGTTGATCGTGTCGTTGCCAGCGCCGCCAGTCAGCGTATCCGCCCCCGTGCTGCCATAAAGCGTATCGTCGCCCGCGCCGCCGTCCATCGTCTCCGCGCCCGTGCCCCCGGTCAGCGAGTCCGCATAGGCCGTGCCGATGATGCCCTCGATTGAGATGAACACGTCGCCAGTCGCGTCGCCGCCGCTCACAACGAGGCTACCACTGGCGAAGCTGGCGGTGATGCCAGCAGACGAGGTAACATAGGATACGCTGTCCGTACCCGCGCCACCGTCGAGCGTGTCAGCGCCCGCGCCACCGATCAGGATGTCGTTGCCGTTGCCGCCCTGCAGGGTCTGCGAGCCCGTCGTCCCGTACAGCACGTCATCATAGTTCGATCCGATGACGATCTCTATGTTCGACAACCGGTCGCCGGTCGCCTCGCCGCCCGAACCGAGCGTCACGCCGTCGGTGTAAACCGTGACGCCGGACGTCGAGTTGATGTAGGTCGCGCTGTCCGTACCTGCACCACCGTCGATGATATCCGCGCCTGCGCCGCCCGACAGCGTGTCGTTGCCGACGCCGCCATTGATGATGTCGTCGCCGACATTGCCCTGGATGATATCGTCGCCATCATTGCCGTTCAGCGTCTCGTCGGCGTTCCAGCCGATGATCGTGTCGGCATAGGAAGAACCGTTGATATTCTCGATAAACTGAAGCTGGTCGCCCTGCGCATAGCCACCTGCCGACAGGCTGCCGTCCAGATAGACGGAGATGCCGGCATTCGAGTCCGAATAGTCCGCCGTGTCGACGCCGGTGCCGCCGTTCAGGATATCCGCGCCAGCGCCGCCGCGCAGATAGTCGTTGCCCGCGCCACCGATCAGCGTGTTGTCGCCGCTATTGCCGTAGAGGATGTCGTTGTTGACGCTGCCCGTCGCATTTTCGATGCTGACATAGGTGTCGCCCTGCGCGTCTCCGCCCGATCCCGTATTGCCGACCAGATCGACCGTGACCGCCGCCGAGGAACTGGAATAGTCGACCGTGTCGCGGCCCGTGCCGCCGTCGATATAGTCCGCGCCCGCGTCGCCACGGATCGTATCCGCGCCGTCATTGCCGTACAGCTGGTTCGCGCCGCTATTGCCCCAGATCACGTCGTCATATTCGGAACCGCGCAGGATCTCGATATTGATCAGCTTGTCGCCGGCCGCCTCGCCGCCCGTCCCCGCAACGCCGTCCAGACCGATCTGGATGCCGTTCGTGCTGCCCTGATAGGACGCCGTGTCCGTGCCAGCGCCGCCATCGATCGTGTCCGCGCCGCCAAGACCCCGGAACCATTCGTCCGCAGCCGTTCCGGTTACGCTATCCGCCTGATTGGTCAGATAGATGATCTGGAAATTCTTGTAGGTGTCGCCTGCCGCGTCGCCGCCGATGCCCAGCGTCGTGCCGTTGAGATTGATGGTCACGCCCGTGGTCACCGACACGCTCGACGGATCGCCCAGATTGGTGCCGAAGAACAGGGTATTGGTCCCCGCCCCGCCGTCCAGCGCATCCGCGCCCGCGCCGCCGGTGATCATATCATCGCCATTGCCGCCGTTGATCGTGTCGTTACCCGCCAGGCCGGACAGCCGGTCATTGCCGTCGCCGCCGTTCAGGACGTTCGCGGCGCTCGATCCGACAATGGTGTCGCCGCCGGTCGAGCCGGTGATGTTCTCGATATTCGCATAGGTGTCGCCCTGCGCATCATTGCCGGTGCCGCTATTGGCGTTGAGGTCGACGGACACGCCGCCCGCGCTCGCCGTATAATCGACCGTGTCGATGCCCGCGCCGCCATCCATGACGTCCGCACCAGCGCCGCCCAGGATGATGTCGTCGCCATTGCCGCCGTTCAGCGTGTCTACGCCTGCGCCGCCATCGATCGTGTCGTTGCCGTCATTGCCGTTGATAGTATTCTGGCTCGCGTCACCATTCAGGATATCGGCATAGGCCGAACCGCTGAGCCGGGTGAATCCCGTGAACGTGTCGCCATTGGCGTCGCCAAGCGTGCCGGTGCCGGCCAGCAGCGACACATTCACGGCCGACGTCGCGTTGGCGTAGCTCAGCGTATTGGTGCCGTTGCCGCCGTCCATGATGTCCGCGCCTGCGCCACCCTGGATGATGTCGTCGCCTTCTTCGCCATAGATGGTGTCGGCGCCTGCGCCACCATTGATCGTGTCGCCGCCATTGCCGCCCCAGATGGTGTTATCATTCGCGTCGCCAGTCAGCGTATCGGCATAGTTTGATCCACGCAGATTTTCGAACCCGGTGAGCGTGTCGCCGGCCGCATCGCCGACGCCACCCGCGCTGGTCGCCATATTGACGGTAACGGCCGCTCCGGCATTGGCGTAGCTGACAGTATCGACGCCAGCGCCGCCGTCCAGCACGTCCGCGCCCGCGCCGCCCTCGATGATGTCGTCGCCCGCACCGCCCTGTAGATTGTTCACGCCCGTCGAACCGGTGATGACATCCGCAAAGGCCGAACCGATGGCGTTCTCGATGGAGATCAGCGTATCGCCCTGCGCATCGCCACCCGTATTGCCCGTGCCTGTGCCCAGGTTGATGGAGATACCCGCGCTGCTGGCGCTGTAGTCGGCGGTGTCGGTTCCCGCGCCGCCATTCAGCGTGTCATTGCCTGCCCCGCCGATGAGGACGTCATTGTCGTTGCCGCCGTCGAGATAATCGTCACCCGCGCCGCCATCCAGCTTGTCCGCGCCCGCGCCGCCCTGAGCAGTCTCCGCCGCCGCCGAACCGATGAATGTGTCTGCAAGTCCCGAGAGCGTATAGATTTCAATGCTGGTGAAGGTGTCGCCCTGCGCCAGTCCAGTGGACAGCGCGCCATTGGTGACATTGACCGTCAGCGCCGTCGACGAGCTGGAATAATCGACCTGATCGGTGCCGTTGCCGCCATCGATCGTGTCCGCGCCCAGGCCCGGACGAATGACGTCGTTACCGTCGCCACCCCAGATCGTGTCGGCGTTGTCGGAACCGATGATGACGTCGGCCAGCGATGAGCCGATCACCTTCTCGATGTTCAGCAGGATGTCGCCATTGGCGTCGCCCGCCGTACCCGCCTGGCCGTCCATGCGAACGACGATACCGCCCGACGAAGAATAATCCGCCGTGTCGAAACCCGCGCCGCCATCCAGGATGTCCGCGCCGGAACCGCCGATCAGGATATCGTCGCCATTGCCGCCTTCCAGCGTCTCGTTGACGCCGGTGCCATAGATGGTGTCGGCATAGGCCGATCCGATGACATGCTCGACATTGATGATCGTGTCGCCCGCAGCATTGCCGCCGGCGGACGCCGTGCCGTCGAGACGGACCGTAACGCCGCTGCCCGACGCGCTATAGTCGATCGTGTCGGTCCCGGTGCCGCCGTCGATGCTGTCGGCCTGGCCAAAGCTGACGAAGGTGTCGTTCCCGCCCCAGCCCCACAGCACGGTCGAGACCAGCGTCCCGCCACGCAGCATGTCGCCATAGTTCAGCGATCCCTCGATCCGCTCGATGCTGGTCAGCACATCGCCCTGCGCCCAGCCGCCAACGCCGGCCGTGCCGTCGTTGGAGATAGTGACCGCCGCGTTCGAATTGCGATAATCCGCCGTATCGGTGCCAAGACCGCCAATCACCTGGTCGGCGCCCAGACCGCTGGCGATCACATCATCGCCGTCGCCGCCATTCAGGATGTCGACGCCGCTATTGCCATACAGCGTGTCGTTGCCCGCCCCGGCCAGGATGGTCGAGCCGCTGGCGTTTGCCGTGATCTCGTCATTCTGCGCAGAGCCGATCGCGATCTCGATGTCGAACATCCGGTCGCCGGCGGCATCGCCGCCGGTGCCGAAGCTGCCGTCGAGATAGATTTTCATGCCGCTGCTGGTCGAGGCGGAATAATCCACCGTGTCGATGCCGTCGCCGCCGCGATAGACGTCCGCGCCGCCGCTGCTGATGAACTGGTCGTCGCCGGCCAGACCGCTGAACTCCTCGTCCGCGCTGCTGCCCTCGAACCGGTCGGCATAGGCGGAGCCGATGATCTTCTCGATCCCGCTCATCGTATCGCCCTGCGCGTCGCCGCCGCTGGACGTGCCGCCGGTGCGGATGGTGACGGCGCTGGCAGACCCGGAATAGTCCGCCGTGTCGGTGCCCGATCCGCCGATCAGCGTATCCGCACCAGCGCCGCCGATCAGCACATCGTCGCCAAGCCCGCCAGCCAGCGTATCGTCGCCGCCCTCGCCGCGCAGCGTGTCGTCACCGTCGAAGCCGTCGAAATTGTCCGCGCCCGCGCCGCCGATCATCGTGTCGCTCAGTCGCGATCCCACGAACTTCTCGATATTGGCGAAGGTATCGCCCTGCGCGTCACCGCCCGTTGCGGTGCCCAGCGTCAGGTCGATCGTGATTGCCGCGCCCGACGTGGAATAGCTTACGGTGTCGAAGCCCGCGCCGCCGTCCATTTGGTCCGCGCCGCCATCGCCACGCAGCGTGTCGTCGCCATCCTCACCCTTCAATATGTCGCTGCCGGTGCCGCCCGAAAGAACGTCGTCACCAAGGCCGCCGAGGAGGGTATCGTCGGAGAATGTGCCGGTGATGGTGTCGTTGAAATTGGACCCGATCACGGATTCGATACCGGTCAGGCGATCGCCCGCGGCAATGTCGCCGCTGCTGGACGATCCATCCAGATTGACCGTCACGCCAGCCGCCGCCGCCGCATAGCTGGCGGTGTCGAAGCCTGCGCCGCCGATCAGCGTATCTGCGCCCGCGCTGCCGATCAGCATGTCGTCGCCTGCGCCGCCTTCCAGCGTTTCCGCCGTGGCGCCACCGATCAGCGTGTCGTTATAATCGGAACCCAGCAGCCGCTCGATGGAGATCAGCGTGTCGCCATTGGCTTCACCGGCCGTGCCGCTGTTGGTCGCCAGGCTTACGGTAACACCCGCTGTCGCATGTTCGTAAGATGCCGTGTCGAAGCCCGTGCCGCCGTCGATCGTGTCCGCGCCCGCGCGGCCCTCGATCACGTCATTGCCGTCCTGGCCGACGAGGATGTCCACGCCCGCGCTGCCGACAAGCGTATCGCCGTACAGCGAACCCAGCACGCGCTCAATATTGACCAGAACGTCGCCGGTCGCGGTGCCGCCAGCACCCTGATCCACGCCATTCGTGTAGACGGTGACCGCAGCCGTCGAGGCGGTGTAGTCCGCCGTGTCGATGCCCGCGCCACCGTCGAGCATATCGCTGCCCTGACCGCCGACCAATATGTCGTCGCCGTCGCCGCCATAGATGCTGTCGCCGCCCGCGCCGCCGTCGATGACGTCATTGCCCGCGCCGCCCATCAGCGTGTCGGCGTTCGCCGATCCCGTCATGGTGTCGGCAAAGGCCGAACCGATCACGCGCTCTATGCCGGAAAGCGTGTCACCCGCAGCATCGCCCGCGCTGCCCGTGCCGGTGGCCAGGTTGATCGCGATCGCGCTGGCCGAGGCGGAATAGTCCGCCGTATCGAACCCGTCGCCGCCCTGAAGCGAGTCCGCGCCTGCGCCGCCGATAAGGGTATCGTCGCCCGACTGGCCGATCAGCGTGTCGTCGCCGCCGCTACCGTACAGAGTGTCGGCATTGGCCGAACCCTTCAGGATTTCGATGCTGCCCAGCGTATCGCCCTGCGCATCGCCGCCGACGCCGACCGTGCCGTCCAGATAGGCAGTGACGCCCGCCGTCGAGGCGGAATAGTCGGCCGTATCGATGCCCGCGCCGCCATTCATGGCGTCAGCGCCTGCACCGCCCGACAATATGTCATTGCCGGCATCGCCATTCAGAATGTCGTCGCCATCCTGGCCCTGCAACGTGTCGTCGCCTGCGCCGCCATCGATCCGGTCATTGCCGAAGCTGCCGGCGATGGTGTCGGCAAAGGCCGATCCGACCACGCGCTCGATTGACGTCAATACGTCGCCCAGGGCTTCACCGCCGGAACTCGCCACGCCATCCATGCGCACCGAGACCGCCGCCGTCGCCGCGGAATAGTCCGCCGTGTCGAAGCCCGCGCCGCCGTCGAGCGCATCAGTGCCGAGACCGCCGACGAGCGTGTCGTCGCCGTCGCCACCGGTCAGCGTGTCATTGCCCGCACCGCCCGACAGGAGATCGTCGCCCGCGCCGCCCAGGATCGTGTCCGCCGAAGCCGTACCGTAGATGCTGTCATTCTGGCTGGTGCCGATGACCTGTTCGATGCCGTTCAGCGTATCGCCGGCCGCATAGCCGCCGCTCGACGCCGTGCCGTCCATGTAGAGGGTAATCGCCACCGCATTGTTGGAATAGTCGGCAATGTCGAAGCCTGCACCGCCGATCAATATGTCCGCGCCTGCGCTGGAATAGATGATGTCATCGCCCGCGCCCGTGTCGATCTGGTCCGCGCCCGCCGAACCATAGACCCGGTCCGCCTGGCTGGAACCGATAACCTGTTCGATGGATGTCAGGATATCGCCCTCGGCGTCGCCGCCGCTCGATACCGTGCCGTCCATGTAGAGCGTCACGCCGGAAAGCGACGTGGAATAATTGGCCGTGTCGATGCCCGCGCCGCCGTCGAGAAGGTCAGCGCCCGCACCACCGATCAGCGTGTCGTTGCCGTCCTCGCCATACAGGGAGTCGTCGCCGCCGCCGCCGGTCAGCACATCCGCGCCCAGGCCGCCGCGAATGATCTCCGCCGCATTGCCGCCATAGAGACGATCGTCAAAGTCGGAGCCGATCAACTGCTCGATGCTGACCAGAATATCGCCCGCCGCATCGCCCCGGCTACCGGTCGTGCCGTCCAGATAGACGGTGACGGCCTGCAGCGCGCCGGCATAGCTTGCCGTATCGAAGCCCGCGCCGCCGTCGAACTGGTCCGCGCCCGCGCCGCCGATCAGGATATCGTCGCCCGCGCCGCCCGAAAGGATGTCGTTTCCGGCCCGGCCGTTCAATGTGTCGTTGCCCGCGCCGCCGATCAGTTCGTCGTCGCCCGTCGAGCCGTTTAGCGCGTCGTCGAAAGACGAGCCGACAAGCCGCTCGATCGTGTCGAGCACATCGCCCGCAGCCTCGAAGCCTACGCCCGCCGTACCGTCGAGCGACACCGTGACACCACCCGAGGCGGAGCTGTAATCGGCCGTATCCGTGCCTGCGCCACCCGAAAGGACGTCCGCGCCGCCTCCGCCGGTCAGCGTATCGTCGCCGGCATTGCCGTAGAGCGATTCATTGGCTGCCCCGCCCCGGATCACGTCCGATCCGGCAGAACCAAGCACGCGCTCGATGCTGGTCAGCATGTCGCCGTCCGCATCGCCGCCGCTGCTGGCGATGCCGTTCAGGTTGACCGTCACCGCACCGACCGAAGTCGAATAATCCGCCGTATCGACGCCAAGACCGCCGTCGATCGTGTCCGCGCCCGCGCCGCCCGTCAGGATATCGTCGCCGTCGCCGCCCTGAAGAGTATCGTTGCCGAACGCGCCCGAGATGCTGTCATTGCCCGCGCCGCCGATCAGCGTGTCGTCGGCGGTGCCGCCGGTCAGCACATCGTTATGCGAGGAACCGATGATCCGCTCAATGCTCGTCAGCGTGTCGCCCTGCGCATCGCCGCCAACGCCCGCAGCGCCCGTCAGGCCGACGGTGACGCCGACGGCCGAAGCGGAATAGTCGACCGTGTCGGTCCCCGCGCCACCATCGAGAATGTCAGCGCCCGCCGACCCCATGATGATGTCGTCGCCATCGCCGCCCGTGATCCGCTCCGCCGACGCCCCGCCGCGCAGCGTATCGGCAAAGGCCGACCCGATCAGCCGCTCGACATTGAAGATCGTGTCACCGGCGGCGTCGCCGCCCACACCGGTGCTGCCGTCCAGGCCGACATTTACCGCTGCGCCAGATGTCGCGTAGCTGACCGTATCGGTGCCCGCGCCGCCGTCGATGCTGTCCGCGCCTGCGCCACCAACCAGCACGTCGTCGCCCGCGCCGCCCAGCAGCGTATCTGCGCCCGCGCCGCCCGACAGGATGTCCGCGCCGTCATTGCCCTCCAGCACATCCGCGCCGTCCGAGCCATTCAGCGTGTCGTTGTTAAGCGACCCAATGACCCGCTCAATGCTGGTCAGCGTATCGCCCGCCGCATCGCCGCCCAGCGATACGGAACCGTCCAGATTGACCGTAACGCCCGCCGCCGACGCCGAATAGTCGGCGGTGTCCATGCCCGCGCCGCCGTCCAGTTCGTCCGCGCCCGCGCTGCCGACCAGAACGTCATTGCCCGCGCCGCCCAGCAGCGTGTCAGTCCCGACGCGACCCGACAGGCGGTCGGCAAAGGCCGAGCCCTCAAGGATCTCGGCGTTGGTGATGATATCACCCGCCGCATCCCCGCCTACACCGACAGTGCCTGCCAATGACGCCGTGACGCCAGCCGAGGACGTCGCATAGCTTACCGTGTCGAGGCCCGTTCCGCCGTCGATCATGTCCCCGCCCGCGCCGCCCGAAAGGAAGTCGTCGCCCGACCCGCCCGACAGGCTGTCATTGCCCGCGCCGCCGGCGATGATGTCGTCGCCCGCCGCGCCCAGCAGGATATCGTCGCCGGTCCCGCCGGTCAGCGTATCGGCATTGCCCGAACCCAGGACGCGCTCGATGCTGATATAGCTGTCGCCCTGCGCATCGCCGCCAATGCCGGTCGATCCGTCAAGCGCCACCGTGACGCCGACGGACGACGTGCTGTAGTCCGCAGTGTCGATGCCCGCGCCGCCGTCCATCACGTCCGCGCCGGTGCCGCCGTTCAATATGTCGTCGCCCGCGCCGCCGATCAGCGTGTCGCCGCCGCCATTGCCCGTCAGCGTATCCGCGCCAGCGCCGCCCTCGAGCGTCTCGCCGGCCGATCCGCCGGTGATGAAATCGTCATAGGCCGTGCCGACCATGCGCTCGATCCGCTGCAGCATGTCGCCCGCCGCATCGCCGCCCGACGCCGCCGATCCGTCGAGGATCACCTGGATACCCGCACTCGATGCAGAATAATCCGCCGTATCGAACCCAGCGCCACCGTCGATCATGTCCGCGCCAGCGCCGCCCGCAAGGACGTCATCGCCCGCGCCGCCGTCCAGCGAATCCGCGCCTGCGCCGCCGCTCAATATGTCGTCGCCCGCGCCGCCCTCGAACGTCTCGTCGGCGGCGGAACCACTGATACGGTCATTATAATCCGAGCCGACGATCCGCTCGACATTGGCGAAGCTGTCGCCCTGCGCGTCACTGCCGGTGCCCGTGCCCGCCGCCAGATCGACGGTCACGCCGCCGCCCGCCGCCGCATAGCTCACCGCGTCGAAGCCGCTGCCGCCGTCGAAGAAATCGGCGCCCGCGCCACCCTCCATGACGTCATTGCCTGCGCCGCCAACAAGCGTGTCGTCACCCGCAGCGCCAGTCAAAACGTCGTCGCCCGATCCGCCTTCCAGCGTGTCGTTGCCGATCGAACCGGTCAGCGTATCGCCAAAGGCGGAACCGACGATGCGTTCGATCGACCAGAGATTGTCGCCCGATGCGTCGCCGCTCGACCCGAAGCTACCGTCAAGGCCAACCGTGACGCCGGCCGAGGACGCCGAATAGTCGGCTGTGTCGAAACCCGCGCCGCCGATCAGCGTATCGTTGCCCAAGCTCCCGACAAGGACATCGTCACCCGATCCGCCATCCAGCGTCTCGCTGGCCATGCCGCCGATCAGGCGGTCATTATAGGCGGAACCGACGATTTTCTCGATCTGTAGGAGCGTATCGCCTGCCGCATCGCCGCCCATGCCGGTGCTGCCGTCCAGGCCCACCGTCACGGCCGCGCCGGATGTCGAATAGTCGGCGGTATCGTTGCCGTTGCCGCCGTCCAATATGTCCGCGCCCGCGCCACCACGCAGGATATCGTCGCCGTCCGCGCCGCGCAGCGTATCAGCGCCTGCGCCGCCGATCAGTATGTCGTTGAAGCTGGAGCCAAGCAGGACCTCGACATTGGTGAGGATATCGCCCTGCGCCGTACCGCCAATGCCCGCGCTGCCATCCAGCGACGCCGTCACAGCGGAGGCAGAGTCGGCATAGCTTGCGGTGTCGATGCCCGCGCCGCCGTCGATCTGGTCTGCGCCGTCGCCGCCAATGATCGTGTCATTGCCGTCGCCGCCCGCCAAGATGTCGTTGCCGCCCGCACCCTCGATATGGTCGTCGCCCGCGCCGCCGTCGATGCTGTCCGCCGCCGTGCCGCCGATCAGCGTATCGCCATTGGCCGAACCCACCAGCCGCTCGATATTCAGCAGCACGTCGCCCGCTGCGTCGCCGCCGCTGCCCGCGCGCCCGTCCAGATAGGCGGTGACCGCCGAACCGGAATTGGCATAGCTCGCGGTGTCGAAACCGCCCTCGCCGTCCAGCATGTCAGCGCCCGCGCTGCCCAGCAGCACGTCGTCGCCCGCGCCGCCCAGAAGCGTTTCCACCCCCGCGCCACCGCCCAGCGTATCGGCATAGGCCGAACCCACCAACCGCTCGATGCTTGTCAGCGTATCGCCCAGCGCCTCGCCGCCCGTACCGGCCGCGCCGGACAGGTCGATTGCAACGCCAGCCGTGGCGGAAGCATAGCTCGCCGTATCGATGCCCGCGCCGCCATCAATGGAATCCGCGCCCAGACCGCCGGTCAGCACGTCATCACCGCCGCCGCCGATCAGGCGATCATTGCCCGCGCCGCCCGCGATGATGTCGTCGCCACCCGCGCCGTCCAGCACATCGTCCGCCGCGCCGCCGGTGATCACGTCATTCTGGCCGGAGCCGGTGATGCCTTCGATGCCGGTCAGCACGTCGCCCTCGGCGTCGCCGCCGGTGCTAGGGCCGCCGTCAAGACGGACGTTCACGCCCGCCGAGGACCCGGCATAGTCCGCCGTGTCGAAACCCGCGCCGCCGGTCAGGATATCCGCGCCCGCGCCACCGAAGAGATGATCGTCGCCGTCGCCGCCCAGCAGCGTGTCGGACCCCGCGCCGCCGCGCAGGATGTCGTTGCCCGCGCCGCCCTCGAGCGTCTCGTTCTGGCTGGTGCCAACCAATATATCGTCGAACGCCGAACCGATGACCCGCTCGATCGACGACAGCGTGTCGCCCTGCGCATCGCCGCCTGCCGAAAGCGATCCGTCGAGGTTGATCGAGATCGCCGCGCTCGACGTCGAATAATCCGCCGTGTCGAAACCGGCGCCGCCGATCAGCGTATCCGCCCCGGCCCCGCCGCGCAGCGTATCGTCGCCAATGCCGCCGTCCAGCGTATCGGCGCCCGCCGCGCCGTCCAGGAAGTCGTCGCCCGCGCCGCCGCGCAGGTCATCCGCCGTGGCTGCGCCAGTGATCGAGTCGGCAAAGTCGGAACCCTGCACAATCTCGATGCTGGTGAAGCTGTCGCCCAACGCCTCGCCGCCAGTCCCGCCATTGGCGAGATCCAGCGTGACGCCAGCGGTCGCGAAGGAATAGTCGGCGGTGTCGATGCCAGCGCCGCCATCCAGGATGTCCGCACCCAGACCGCCCCGCAATATATCGTCGCCCGCGCCGCCATGCAGCTGCTCGTCGGCATTGCCGCCGGTCAGCGTGTCGGCAAAGGCGGAGCCCTGCACCGCCTCGATGCTGGTGAGGATATCGCCTTCGGCAAGGCCGCCGGTGCTTGCGCCACCGTCCAGGTGGACCTGAACGCCGGTGCCAGACGCCGAATAATCGGCGGTATCCATGCCCGCGCCGCCGTCGAGAATATCGGAGCCTACGCCGCCGTCGAGGATATCGTTGCCGTCGCCACCGCGCAGCGTGTCGTCGCCGCCCGATCCACGAATGGTGTCCGCGCCAGCGCCGCCTTCCAGCACGTCATTGGCGGAAGAACCGCTGATCGTGTCGTCAAAGGCCGATCCGACGATGCGCTCGATGCTGTCGAGGATATCCCCGCTCGCGTCGCCCTGCGTTCCGGTTCCGGTCGCAAGCGACACGGTGATGGCCGATGTCGCATCGGAATAATCCGCGGTATCGAAACCCGCGCCGCCATAGAGCTTGTCCGCGCCGCCGCGTCCGCCGAGGCGATCGTCGCCGTCGCCACCCGTCAGCGTATCCGCCGCCGACGTGCCAAGCAGTACGTCGTCATAGCTGGAGCCGATCAGATTCTCGATGTTGAGAAGCTGGTCGCCTTCCGCCGCGCCGCCGGTCGAACTCGACCCGTCGACCGACACATGCACGCCCGACGTCGAGCTGGAATAATCGACCGTGTCGATGCCCGCGCCGCCATCCAGAAGGTCAGCGCCCGCGCCGCCGTCCAGAAGGTCGTTGCCCGCGCCGCCATAAATGGCGTCGTCGCCGCCGCCACCGGTGATGGTATCATTGCCTGCGCCGCCTTCAAGCCGGTCGGCATTGGTGCTGCCGCCGATAATGTCGTCCAGCGAGGAGCCGATCACGCCCTCGATGCTGATGAGCTGGTCGCCAGCCGCATCGCCGCCAATGCCGATGCTGCCATCGAGATGGACGTTCACCGCGCCGGCAGAGGCGCTGTAATCGACCATGTCGAAACCGGTGCCGCCATCCATGATGTCCGCGCCGATGCTACCGAGCAGGCGATCGTCGCCAGCACCACCCGTGATCGTGTCGTTGGCAGACCCGCCGCCCAACACGTCGTTGAAGCTGGAGCCGATGAGCTTCTCTATCTCGACCAGCGTGTCACCAGCAGCATCGCCGCCTGTGCCGATGCTTCCGTCGAGTGAAACCGCAACGCCCGCGGTTGCGCCGGCATAGCTTGCCGTATCGATGCCATTGCCACCAATCAGTTCGTCCGCGCCTGCGCCGCCGTTCAGCACGTCGTCGCCGCTGCCGCCGCGCAATATGTCATTGCCCGCGCCGCCCGTGATCAGGTCGTCGCCCGCGCCGCCGCTCAGTTCCTCGTCGGCTATGCTGCCGTTCAGCACATCGTCGAAGCTGGACCCGATGACATTCTCGATACCGATCAGCTGGTCGCCCTGCGCGTCGCCGCCCGAACCGAGCGCGCCGTTGAGGTTGATCGTCACCGCTGCGGAGGACGAAGAATAGTCAACCGTGTCGCGACCAGCGCCGCCGTCGAGCACGTCCGCGCCTGCGCCGCCAAGCAGATTGTCGTCGCCGTCGCCGCCCAGCAGCCGGTCATTGCCCGCGCCGCCGGAAATATAGTCGTCGCCCGCGCCGCCGACCAATTCGTCGTCCTGCACGCCGCCGGTCAATGTGTCGTTGAAGGCCGAACCGATCAGACGCTCGATGCCGGTCAGGATATCGCCCTGCGCATCGCCGCCAGCGCCGGTGCTGCCGTCGAGGCCCGCCGAGATCGCCACGGAGGAGGAGGAGTAATCGACCGTATCGAAACCCGCGCCGCCTTCCAGAAGGTCCGCGCCCGCGCCGCCGTCCAGCGTGTCATTGCCCGCACCGCCGATCAGGTGGTCCGCGCCGTCGCGGCCGACCAGCAAATCGTCGCCTGCGCCACCGTCGATCTCGTCATCGCTCGCCGCGCCCGACAGCACGTCCGCGCCGGAAGAACCGATGAGCTTCTCGATCGAGATCAGCGTGTCGCCTTGGGCGTCGCCGCCGATGCCTGTGCCGGTGGCCAGGTCGACAGTCACACCCGATGCGGAATTGCTGTAGTCCGCCGTATCGATGCCCGCGCCGCCGTCCAGGAGGTCCGCGCCGCCACGGCCTTCCAGCCGGTCATCGCCGCCGCCGCCGATCAGGTCCTCGTCCGCAGCCGCGCCGATCAGCACGTCCGCAAAGCCGGTGCCGATGACCCGCTCGATATTGAGGAGCGTGTCGCCGGTGGCATGGCCGCCAAGGCCAGCCGATCCGTCGAGCGAAACCGTGACGCCAGAACCTGACGCCGAATAGTCCGCCGTATCGCGTCCCGCGCCGCCGTCGATCAGGTCGCCGCCAGCGCCGCCCTCGATAAAGTCGTCGCCGCTGCCGCCAAGCAAGGTATCGGCGTTCGCGCCGCCGCGCAGCGTGTCATCGCCTGCGCCGCCGGTCAGCGTGTCGGCCGCATTGCCGCCTGTCAGGATGTCGTTGAATGCGGAGCCGGTGATGGCCTCCACATCGGTCAGCGTGTCGCCCTGCGCGTCGCCGCCCACGCCAGCAGAGCCGTCGAGACCAATGGTCACGGCGGCCGAGGAGCCGGAATAGTCTGCGGTGTCGAAGCCCGTTCCGCCCTGAAGCACGTCGGCGTCCGCGCCGCCGATCAGGATGTCGTCGCCTTCACCGCCCTGCAGCAGGTCGATGCCCGCGCCCCCCAGCAGGCGGTCTGCGCCGCTGCCGCCGATCAGCGTATCCTGTCCGCCATTGCCCGTCAGGATATCGTCGCCGCCGCCGCCTTCCAGCACTTCGTCGGCGCCGACGCCGGTGATGCTGTCGGCATATTCGGATCCGATGATATGCTCGATATTGGAGACATGGTCGCCCGCCGCGTCGCCGCCCTGCCCGACGCTGCCGTCCAGCGTCAGGGTGATGCCGCTGGTGCTGGCCGAATAATCCGCCGTGTCGAAGCCCGCGCCGCCGTCCAGGATATCCGCGCCCGCGCGTCCGGCCAGCGTGTCATTGCCAAGACCGCCGATCAGCGTGTCCGCGCTTTCGCCGCCGATGAGCAGGTCGTCGAAGTCGGAACCCGTCACGCCCTCGATGCTGATCAGCGTATCGCCGTCGGCATGGCCGCCCGACGCGTTGCCGGTGGTCAGGTTGACCGAAACGCCCGCATCGGACGCGCTATAGTCAGCCGTATCGAAGCCCGCGCCGCCGTCCAGCACATCCGCGCCCGCAAAGCCGATCAGCCGGTCGTTGCCGCCCTGCCCACGCAAGATGTCGTCATTGCCCGAACCATAGAGCGTGTCGGCGAAGGTCGAACCCGAAATGCCCTCGATATTGGCATAGGTGTCGCCCGCCGCGTCGCCACCAGTATTCACCCGACCGTCCAGGCCCGCGACGATCGCCGCGTTGGAATGGCTATAGTCGGCAATGTCGATGCCCGCGCCGCCATCCAAGATGTCCGCGCCGCCTGCGCCCTGCAATATGTCGTTGCCCAGCCCGCCAACGAGCGTGTCAGCATTCGCGCCGCCGGTGATCTGGTCGTCGAAGGAGGAACCGACGATGCGCTCGATCTCGGTCAGCCGGTCGCCCTGCGCGTCGCCGCCAAGGCCGATCGAGCCGTCGTTGGAAATGATGATGTTCGATGCCGACAGCGAATAGTCCGCCGTGTCGAAGCCCGCGCCGCCGATCAGCTCGTCGCCGCCCAGGCCGCCGCGCAATATGTCGTCACCCGCGCCGCCCGTCAGGCGGTTGTTCGCGTCATTGCCGGTCAGGATATCGTCGAACGCGGAGCCTGTCAGACCCTCGATATCGAACAGGCTGTCGCCCTGCGCATCGCCGCCAACACCTGCGGAGCCATCCAGCGCAACCTGCACCGCGCTCGCCGAGGCCGAATAGTCGGCAATGTCGAAACCGACGCCACCCTCAAGGATGTCCGCGCCGCCCCGGCCGTTCAGGATATCGTCGCCCGCGCCGCCCTGCAGCCGGTTGTCGCCGGCGTCGCCGGTCAGCGTATCGGCATAGTTGGAGCCGATCAGCCCCTCGATGCCGATCAGCTGGTCGCCCTGCGCCGATCCGCCGGTGCCGCCGCCCGCCGCCAGGTCGACATTCACGCCGGTGATGGAATCGCTATAGTCGGCGCTGTCATTGCCCGCGCCGCCGATCAGCGTGTCCGCACCCATCCCGCCGCGCAGGGCGTCATCGCCCGCGCCGCCTTCCAGGATATTGTCGCCGCTGTCGCCGTTCAGATGATCCGCATAGGCGCTGCCGATGACGCGCTCGATGCCGGACAGGCGGTCGCCCTGCGCCACGTCGCCCGACGACGCATTGCCGTCAAGGTTGACCGTCACCGCACCCTGCGCGCCGGAATAGTCCGCCGTGTCGAGCCCGTCGCCACCCTGCAGCGTGTCCGCGCCCATGCCGCCGATCAGGGTATCGTCGCCCAGACCGCCGCTCAGGATATTGTCGCCGGCGTCGCCGGTCAGCCGGTCGGCAAAGGCCGAACCGATTAGGCGCTCTATGCCCGACAGCGTATCGCCCTGCGCGTCGCCGCCAATCCCGACGCTGCCGTCAAGCGCCACAGTGACGCCGCTCGCCGAGGTGCTGTAGTCGGCCGTATCCTGGCCCTCGCCACCCTGCAGAATGTCCGCGCCTGCGCCGCCCGAGAGGATGTCGTTACCCGCCCGGCCTTCCAGCCGGTCGTCGCCCGCGCCGCCGATCAGCCGATCGTCCAGCGTGGAGCCGATCACATGCTCGATGCTGATCAGCTTGTCGCCGTCCGCGTCGCCGCCTTCGGAAATGCCGCCGTCAAGGCGCACCGTCACCGCAAAGCGCGACAGGCTGTAGTCGACCGCGTCGTTGCCCGCGCCGCCGTCCAGAATGTCCGCGCCGCCTAGACCCAGCAGGATATCATCACCCGCCCCACCGCGCAGCGTATCCGCACCGGCCGTGCCGATCAGCGTATCGTCGAAGTTGGACCCCTCAAGGCCCTCGATGCTGACAAAACGGTCGCCGACCGGATCGCCGCCATTCAGGGTCGATCCGTCGAGCGCAACCTGCACGCCGCTGGACGATCCCGCATAGCTTGCAATGTCGAACCCGTCGCCGCCGTCGATCAGGTCGCCGCCCGCGCCGCCCTCGATCACGTCGTCGCCCTGGCCGCCATGCAGCGTGTCCGCGCCCGCGCTGCCGATCAGATGATCAGCAAAACGCGAGCCGATCAGATTCTCGACATTGACGTAGGTGTCGCCCTGCGCGTCGCCGCCAATGCCCGCGCGCCCGTCCAGATAGACGGTTACGCCAACATTGCTGTAGCTGAAGTCCGCCGTATCGATGCCCGCGCCGCCGTCGATATGGTCCGCGCCCGCGCCGCCAGTCAGCGTGTTATTGCCAGCGTCGCCGATCAGCGTATCGTCATGGGCGGAACCCTGGATCGCCTCGATATTGCGCAGGACATCGCCCTGCGCATCTCCGCCCACGCCCGCGCGTCCGTCCAGATAGGCGGTCACCGCCTGCGTTGAACCGGAATAGTCGGCAATGTCGAACCCTGCGCCGCCGTCCAGCGAATCCGCACCCGCGCCACCGATCAGCCGGTCATCGCCCGCAGCGCCCTCCAGCGTATCGGCGCCTGCCGAACCGTGGATGATGTCGTTGCGGCTGGTGCCGATGACATGCTCGATACCGGTCAGGACATCGCCTTCGGCCTGGCCGCCATGCGACGCCGTGCCGTCCAGGAATATCTCGACGCCTGCCGTGTCGGTGGCCGCCGCGCCATCACGCGCGTGGGTATAATCGACTGTATCGAAACCCGCGCCGCCCTCGATGCGGTCAGCGCCAGCGCCGCCGTCGAAGCTGTTGTCCCGCGCGTCACCCGTCAACGTGTCATTATACGACGAACCGATCAGTCCCTCGACATTGCTATAGGTGTCGCCGCGCGCATAACCGCCGCTGCCCGTGCCGGTGCCAAGGTTGGCATTCACCCCGGCGTTGGACTGGATATAGCTGACGATGTCATTGCCATTGCCGCCGTCGATCTGGTCCTCGCCCGCGCCGGCGATGATCTTGTCATTGCCGTCGCCCGCCGTGACGATGTTGCCCGGTGGGTTGGAATAGAGGACATAGACCGGATCGCCGCTGACCGGATCGGTCACGACCATATCGCTAGCGCTGTTGACGATCTTGATGCCGAAATGGGTGGAGACCTCGACGCTGTTCGCGCTCGTCTTGCCGTCGGTTGACAGGCCAAGCTGGATCGGCAGGAAGAATTCGTCCTGGAATCCGCTGGACGCCGTCGCCGTGCCTTCGGCGGGCAGCGTGTAGATCAGCTGCACGTCGAAGCTGAAATGCGACTGGCTGGCGGGAACCGGCACGGTCAGGCCGTTGGCGTCGAGCATGGTCGTCAGCTTGGTGATGTTGCCCGCGTCGACCGTGACCAGCCAACCCTTGTCCGTCAGCGTACCGTTGAGGACCGAATAGCCCTCTGGCAGCGACGGCAGCAGCACGGACATCAGCGTCAGGCCCTTGGCCGGAACCATCGCCTCGACATGCAGGGTGCGCAGCGAGGTGCCGGACGGCGCCTGCGCCGGATTGTCGACATAGATGATGTCGTCACCAGCCGTGCCGTTAATCGCTTCCTTGCTGGACTGTGCGGAATAGGCTGCGTCGGTCGATGACTTCGCCCCACCGGTCGAACCCTGCACGACGGTATGACCGTCCTGCGTGCTCGTGGTCACGCCTTCCTTGTTGTACAGCGTGAAGGTCAGCTTGGGCACCAGCTTGCCGATACCGGCCGGGCCGATGGCGTCATCCGGGCTTGGCGTCACGGCCCGCGCTGATGGCGGGCTGGACGGCGCGCTGGACGATGCCGGCGTGCTGCTGATCTTCTCGGTCAGGCGCTTGGATTCCTGATCGAACTTGTGCTGGCTCTCTTCCTTCTGGGCGGCGGCCTGCTGGGATTCGGTCGAATCCTGCGGCTGTATGTTGCCGGCCTGCTGATCCTTATGGCCATCGGCCTTGGTATCATTGGCTTCATCGGAAGAGGCCGAAGACAGGCCGAGCTTGATCGGCGTCGTCTGCTCCTTGATCTCGCCGACGCTGTCGATCGCCTGCTGGGCGGAGATTTCCTTGTCGGTGAACACCAGCACCGGCTTGCGGCCGGAAAAGACGGCCAGCGCCATGCCGGGAATGACGATCTTGCTGCCATCCTCGAATACCAGGATGACGTCGATGTCGACAATCTCGACCTTGAAGGGCTTGTAGGCGATTTCCAGCTTGGCCAGGTCGTCCTCGCCCAGCGTAATGACCTTGGCCGCGCCGTAATTGGCGCTTCCCTGCGCGACGATTGCGGCATCCGCAGGCGCGTTCGCATCGGAATGTGGTGCAGCTTTTGCGGCGTGAGCCACCCGATCCATATCCGGAGCGGATTTGTTCCTGCCTGCCAATATGCCCTTGAACCAAGCCATTTTCGCGAAAAATCCCCAATATCAGGAGACCAGACTAGCCGCGCTTGTGTTTAAGAATGGTAAATGCCGCGTTTACCTTGTTGCCCCTTGGATAGGGACAGCAGGATTATTTGCCGCTGTGCGGCGCGGGCACGACGAGCGGCGGAAGCGGCTCGCCGCTGCTGACGAGGTCGAACAGACCGCCCAGCTTCTGCAGCACACGGAATTCGGCCATCATCTTGGCGGTATTGTTGGCGATCTGGTTGGCCCGCGCGGCGAACAATATCTGCTGGCTGTCCAGCAGGTCGAACACGGTGCGGCGGCCTTCGCGGAATTGCTGATTATACAGGTCTACGACCTTTTCGGAGGACGCGATTTCGGCATCGATGGTCGCCATCTTCGCGCGCGCCGCTTCCAAAGCATTGAAATCTATCCGGATATCCTGCTCCACCTCACGGCGGCGGCGATCGAGTTCATAATCGGCTTCGCGTAGCCGCGCGCTGATCCGGTTGCGGATCGCAATATCCGCGCCGCCGTTGAAGAAGCTGTAGGTCAGCGTCACCATGGCGCGCGCATCCCGATTGGTGCCGGTCCGCCCCTGCACATCATCCTTCCAGTTGCCTTGCGCCTGGAACCCGATGCGCGGGAAGAAGGTGCCGGTCTGGCTGGCGCGCTGACGGTCCAGCGAACGGCGATCCTCGACTGCCTGCGCCATGCGCGGGCTATGATCGTCGATCATCGCCACCGCCGCATCGGCCGTAAATGGCAGGGAACCCGCTGGCGACGGCTGATCGACAGCGGTTGCAGGAAGGTGATTGGTCAGGCGGCGATAGGATTCGCGCGCCTGCTCCAATGCGCTCCTGCGATCGAGCAGGTCCGCCTGAACATTCTCGAGCCGCGCCTTGGCGCGGCTGACATCCGCCGGGGTGGTCAGGCCAAGGTCGTTCTGGACCTTCACCATCTTCAGGATCTTCTCATGCGCCGTGATCTGCGCCTCGGCCAGCCCCACCAGCTTCTGGCTCTGCAGCACGTTCATATAGGATGTGGTGATGTCGTAGGAGATCGCCTCGATCTTCTCGCGCGTGCCCCACTGGGCGCTGCGATAATCGGCGCGCGCCCGCTTGATGTCATTGATGGTCGTGCCGAAGTCCCAGATATTCTGGCTCAGCGTCACGATGCCTTCGCCCCGGCGCAGCTTGGTGACGTCACCCAGCGCAGGCTCGTTGAATTCCCCACCGATGGCCACGGCCATGTCCAGATGCGGCATGTAGCCGGCGCGCGCTTCATCGACGCCATATTTGGCGTCGTCCTGCCGCGCGAGTGCGATCTGGATTTCGGGATTGCTCTTCAGCGCCTCGACGATCGCATTGCGCAGCGATTCTTCGGCGCCCGGAGGCGGCACAGGAGAAGACGTCGCTAATGGACCGGTCGGCGTCACATCGGCTGTCGAAGCGGAAATATCGGCTTGAATAGGCGCGGCTACCGGATCGGCCATCGCCGTCATCGCAGGCGCTGCGTCTTTTTGCGGAGCGACAGGCGCTGTGGGAGCAACAGGCGCAGGCTGGATCACCGGAACAGCGGCCTCGGCAACCTGAGCAAATGCAGGGACCGGCTGCGCTATCCGCGCCGGATTGACCTTCAGGAAGGTGGTGGGCGCAGCCACGGCCGATGCCGCGGCTACCGTAGTATTAGCGATCACAGGACTTTTGGCCGCTACGACAGGCGTTGCGACTTCGGCATAAGGATCGACCATGTCCAACCAGGGCGCTTGACGCGTATCCGCTGCGGCAGGCGTTGCCTTGCCGTTCGGCGCGACGCTCGCAGGCGAGGTGTCGTAAAAGTCGGCTGCGCTCGCAACCGAATGCAGCAACAGGGGCGCACAGGCCGCCGCCGCCAGAAGCTGGCGGGCGATGGTCGATACGAACAGGCCCTTGCCCGTGCGAATCCGCATGTCCCCCAAAGAAAATCTCCTCGCCGCAAGCCGAAGATCGGCGCGCGTCCGCTTGGAATGCGCCTGCGTGGTTAAATTCGAGTTAAGCATAAGCTGAAAGGAGGCAGGTTTTTGCGCCATCGCGCAGAAAATGCAGGATTTCAGCGGTCGGAAATTTTTGACACCTATTGGTAGGTATCGATCTCAAGCCATTGTTCCAGCATTTTAAAATGCAAGGGCTGAGTAAAGCTGACGCGCACGACATCTTCGTCGATCTGCGTGATTTTCGCCAGTCGTTCCTCAAGTCCTTCAATGGCGAGAGTAACGATTTGACCCAGGGCGATATCATGAGAGCAGGCGAGAATCGCGTCACCCAGCGACACCGCTGTCAGGGTGCATCGGCTACGGCGATGATTGACGGTCAGGAAGGCCGGAGCGTTTCGCGGGAAGCGCGGAAATACACCCGCTTCCCCGCTCGCATCGGTCTGTCCATGGTCGATCAGTATCATTTCTGCGCCGGCATCGTGCAGGGCAATGCCCGCGCGATGATCCTTGGTCCAGCGCACCACTCCGCAAACGCACAATCCGGACCGCAGTTGGATAACGATCTCTTCTTCGACGACGAGCGGCATCCGCGTTTCGATCATCATGCCCGATTCGGACAAATTTCGTATGCGGCACAACGCGTTACGACCCGCCTGCGCCACGCCGGCATTGATCAGCACGGACACGACCCGATCGTCGCCACGCCGCTCATCAGCCTGCGGCGACTGCGCGTTGCCAATAGGAGTCATCTCCGTCACCGGCCCACCCCCGCACACTTCGCTATAAACATGGCCATCACGCCGCCTTCGTCACGCCGCTGGCGACCGCGCTGTCACCGACCAGTTCGGTCAGCATCTCTTCGTCGATGGCTTCGTCAAACCGAAGTCCGAAACCGGCCGGCGTCGTATTGACGATGCGGCCGAAAATTTCCTCGCTCCCAACCGTCAGGCAGATCGGCACATCGCGCCGCGCCATCAGATAGGCGAGCTTGGGACGGAACTGCGCGCCGCCGCACGAGAAGTCGGTCACCCGCCCCTCATAATTGATCATCCGATCGATCACGATCAGCGTCGCGTCGAGCTGGCAGGCGAAACGCGCGGCGGAACGGCTGAACGCCGGCTTGCGCGAGAAGAGACGATGAAGGGAAATGCCCATGTGCGGTTCTCTCTATCTCAGCCCTGGTCCGTGCCGGTCGCGCGGAATTCCGCCTGCGATGGCTGCGGCGTTTCCACGGTTCCCGATGCTTTGGCGTCCGCCTCCGATTCCTCGAAAAGGTGCATGCGACGGCGCAGCACATCCATTTCCAGCCGCGCGCCATGCAATCCGGTGTCGGACAGCGGGTCGCCATATTGGGCGGACTTGGCGGCATCGGTGGCCTGCAGACGGTCAAGCAAGGCCAGCAGCCGCGCCTGATTACCCTCATTCTGTGAGATCATCTGCGCCAGGACATCCTGGTCGCTCTTACGTCCTGCCTCGATCCGCTCGATCGAGTCGCCCAGCGACTTCTCCACCGTCTTGGCCATCTGGCTTTGATTGACGCTTGTGCGCCGAATTTCCGCGCGCAGCTTACGCCGTTCGCTGCGACTTTCACCGCCACCTAGCATGCGGGAGAAAAGGCCGCCTTTCTCACCACGCGATACGGTCTGGCTGGTCAAAACCACGGGGTCCTTCTCCAGCATGGCCGACTGCAGCGCGACCAGGCGCTCCATCTGAGAATGGAGCTGCGCTCCATCCAGCGTCTGCCTGCGATCGGTAGTGGCGTTCATCGCTTCCAGCATCTGGCGGATCGCCATCCTGTCGCGTTCGGCCATGTTGAACAGGCCATGGAACTGGCTAACCATCATCGTCTGGTTCTGCGCCAGTTCCGCCACGACGCGCGCGATCGGCTCCAGCAATGGCGTCGGGTCGGTCACCTTGTCGACCGACTGCGACAGACGCGTCACGCTATGCGCCATCTGGTTGATGGCATGTTGAGATTCCCCGGCATTGCGGGTGTTGCCTAGCACCGCCTCGCGCAGTTCGCGCAGCTGCTTGCCACCAAATTCCAGCGCGCGGATCACGCCGCTGAAATCGACATTGGCGCCGCCGCCCTGCGCTTCATGCGGGTTTTCAAGAGCGGCCAGGTTCGACAGCCAATGCTCGAACTCGTTGCGCAACGTCTTCATCGCGCTGGTCATGCAGCGCTCCAGCGCGCCAAGAACCATGGATGTCATCAGGCCGAACAGCGATGAGCTGAAGCCCACGGACATGCCGTTGAGCGGCCCCTTCATACCTTCGATCAGCTTGCCGAAGCTGTCGGTGCCGCCAGCGCCCGAAATATCCATGCCGCCTATCAGATCGCCCACCGAGTGGACGGTCTTCATCAGACCCATAAACGCGCCGAGCAGGCCGAGGAAAACCATAAGGCCCGAGAAATAGATGATCGTCGACTTGCGATCGTTGATGCGCTGATCTACGTCATGCAGCAGGGTCTGCACGGTATGATTGGAGATATGCAGGGAGCCGGACTTGCCCAGCTCCTCTGTGATCATGCGATATCCCTGGCCTAGCAGCTCCGGCTCCTGGAACACGATCGCCGGATGGCGATAGGGATTTAAGGGCCGCTGCGAGCGCGTGCCGTAATCGACCTGCAGCGCCTTAAGCGCCAACACTTCGTTCTTGAGTGCAAAGACGTGACGGAACGCCAGCGACGCCGCCAAACCGAACGTCGCGAAGATCGACAGGTTCAGGGCGGCCTTCGCCTTGATGCCGGAAATGACGAACTCATGGGCATAAATGCCAAGGCCGATCAGGACGACCATCATCATGGTCATCTTCAGCAGTTCGGACCGGATTTTCTTTTCCATCGTCGCGTTCTTTCGCTGCTCGGCTCAGGGCTTCAGGACGACGCGCACATTGTGCCCGTCCTTGGCGGAAGGATCGGTTACCCGCACCTGCGTGTTGATGTCGCCCGGGCTGATGCCCGCCTTGATCAGGAGGTTGCGGGTCATGGCGGCGCGGTAGAAACCAAGCCGCTGCGCCTCGGAAATCGAGGACGCCTGGGGCGCGAACGACCAAATCTCATATTTCATACCCGGGCGCTGCTTGGACTTCAGGAAGTCCGTCACCTGCTTGGCATTGGTGTCGTCGTAGCGCACCGCCATCGGCTCGAAATCGACGCGTAGCAGGACGTCGGCGGTCTTCACCTCAACGCCCTTTGTATCGTCGGCATTTTCCATCGCCTTTACGGCGATCTTCATTGTGTCGGGGGTTTCGCGCGTGCGGATGGACAGCTTTTCCGCGCCGTTGATGGGGTCGGATTTCAGGATCGAGCCCAGCTCGGCCACTGACGTGCCGGTTTCCGCGTCAGGCGACCGTATCGTCTGGTTCTGCTGACCCGGCGCTCCACCGGTCGCGCCGCCGGCCGCGCCAGCGTCGGCCGTGCTCGCGCCCGTTTTGCCGAGCGCTTCCTTCGCCTCGATCTGCTTCTTGAAATGCTCCATCGTGCGCTGCGACAGCACCATGACGGCAGCACTCATAATAACGAGCAGGAAAGTCACCACCATGATGACGGTCGTCAGCACGTCGACGAACGCCGGCCAGTGATTGACTTCCCCCTCTGACGATGCCCCTGCCACTATCTACCCCCAAAAACCGCGGAAAAACCTGCCGCGAAGAAACTGGTAAATGCCGTTTAAACCAAATTGTCCTAACCAAGCCCTAACGGCGTAACGATTAGGCTGCGCGCGCGCCGGACTGCTGGTTGCGCATCATCGCGATGATCTCCGCCCTCGGCCGGTCGGCGACGACCTTGCCGTCGTCCAGCCATATGACGCGATCGACCAGATCGAGCAGCGCCATGCGATGCGTCGCAAGGATCAGCGTCTTGTCGCGGGTCGCTTCGCGCAGGCCCTGGATCACCGCCTGCTCGCTGGCGATGTCCATCGAAGCCGTCGGCTCATCGAGCAGCAGCACATTCGGATCGCGCAGCAGAGCGCGGGCCAGGATCACCGCCTGGCGTTGACCGCCCGACAACTTGCTGCCACGCGCGCCAACCTTGCGGCCATAGCCTTCGACGCTGCGGCTGACGAAACTGTCGAGGCCCGATGCGACGATGGCGCGCTCGACGACCTCTTCCGCCGGTTCCTCCAGCCCAAGCAGCATATTGTCCCAGATCGACGTGTCGAACAGCGTCGCATCCTGAGCGGAATAAACGATGCTCTGGCGCAGATGCGCGGCGGCATATTGGCCTGCGGCATGGCCATCGACCGTCATGGCCCCCGCCTGCGGATCGATCATGCCAGCCAGCATTTGCAACAATGTGGACTTGCCCGACCCGGACTTGCCGATCAGCGCGACCTTCTCGCCCGGCTGGAACGATACGCTCAGATCCTTGAGACTGGGTGCCGCGCTTTCCGCATAGGTGAAGGCCACATTCTGCAGGCGGATATCGCCCTTCACCGCTCGCCGTTTGACTGACGGGTCGGACACATCGCGCTCCGGCTCCATCGCCAACAATTTGGAGAGACCCGCAAATTGGGAAAGGCTCTGATACCCCTTCGAAATCATGGAGATCGCCGAGGACACCGGAACCATCGCGCGGCCGGTCAGCATGGTGACGGCGATCATCGCGCCGGTCGTCATCAGATTGTCCTTGATCTGGAAAACGCCGATGATGACGACCATCACCGTCACCATCTGGACGATCAGGCCCGCCATCGATCCGGGCAGGTCGTTCCACTTGCGCGCGGATTGCGAGCTCATGCCGATATGATCGGACACGATATCCCATTGACGCAGGAAGCGGCCCTCGGCCTGATTGGCCTTGATCGTCGTCAGGCCCTCGGTCACGTCGACGACGAGGTTGTTGCGCGCCTGCATGAGCTTGGAGGAGCGCTTGCTGCTGAGTTTCAGCGCATAGCTGGCCACTAAGCCGACCATCACCAGCGCCGCCGCGCCGATAATCGGTCCGGCGACCGTCCAGCCGCCAATCAACAGGATCAGCGCCACATAGGCAAAGAAATAGGGCACATCGACCAGGAAGGTGACGATCGCCTGCGGGACCAGTAGCGCCAGCGCCTCGACATCGCGCAGCGCCGTCATCAGGCCGCCGACCGTACTCTCGCTCTTGCCGATGCGGGCATGCAGGAATGACGTCATCGCGCGATGCTGGATTGCCTGACCCACGCGCACGCCGATGGCGTCGACATAACTGCCGCGCACATGCTTGAAGGTGAATTCGAACAGGAGGATCAGGACGACGCCGGCCGACAAAGCCCATAGCGATTCGATCGCCAGGTTGGGCACCACACGGTCGTAGATCGCGCGCATATAGAGAGGAATGGCCAGGCCACAGAGATTGAGCAGCACTGCCGCCAGCAGCAACTGACCCAGCCGCTTGCGCTCGCTCAGGAACACCCCGACCAACCACAGGCGGGGATTACGGCGGACGAAGGAGCGTTCCTCCTCCATACCGAGTCCGTTGGCGGGATCGACATGGCCGCAAACCAGAAGCTCACCCGACACGATCGGTTGCAGGACGGCGACAGGAATGGACTTGTCACCCTCCCCGTCGGCCATCACCAGCATGCCGCCGGCCGTTATATCCGTTATCAGCACCGCGCCGCCCTGAACCAGCGCCAGCACCGGCAGTTCGTGCCGTTCCAGCGAAGCGAGGCCGCGGCTATCCCAGCGCGCGTCGATGTCCGCGCGGGCCATCGCCAGCGGAGCGAATTTGGGGTCCATATCGCCGTTGGCCGTCGGCAGCGCCGCCACCAGCATATCGCGGGACGCGGGCTTGCCGCACCGGCCGCTGAGTCGTTCGAGCGCCATAACGAAGGGCATCGGATAGACAGTGCCGCCCCATGCGTGGGCCGCCTCGACCGCTTTGTGCGCGCGCCTGCCATAGCTGATTCGCGATAGCTTTGCGCCGACCCTGCCGACCAGACTGACGCCCGATCCCTGCTCAATACCTTGCATAAAAGACCTGATCCCCGTCATTGGCCCCATTGGTCCGATGAGAAGCATTAAGCATTTTTAAGGATAATGATTGGTAAACGCCGGTTCACATTTTTGCAGGAACCGGCACATGGACTTCAGCGGAATACGGGATCGGATCATTCGTTCGGCGGGCGGCGAAAGCCTGTTTGAAGGGGTATCCAGCAAGGAACTCGCCTCTGCCTTTGCCGGCAATGTGAAGATCGCCAGCGCGCCGATTGACGGCATTGCGCCATGGAGCGCGCGCATCCGGACGGACAAATCCCATCGAACGCTGAAGATCCTGGCAACGCTGGTCATCACCTTTCTTCTGTGGGCCACCTTCTTTCAGGTCGACAAGGTGACGCGTGGCAGCGGTAGGGTTCTGCCATCCGTGCAGAACCAGGTTGTGCAGCATCTGGAAGGCGGCATCGTCAAGCAACTGCTGGTCCAGGAGGGCGAGCGCGTTCGCAAGGGCCAGGTGCTGATGACCGTCACCAACCAGACCACCACCGCCGATTTCCAAAACGCCCGCACCGACGTGGTCGCCAAGAAAATCGCGCTGGCGCGTATGGATGCGGAGGTCAGCGGCACCGGCCAATTCACCATCCCTGATGAATTGCGCAAGGCCGCCCCAGAAATTGCGGCGTCGGAAGAGGCGCTGTTCTATTCGACGCGCAATCAGCGCGGGCAGGAGACGGGCATCATCGACGAGCAGGCCCGCGCACGTCGGGCGGAAATCGGCACGCTCCAGTCGCGGCTGGTCAACCTGCGCGGCGAGGAGCGACTGATGGTCACGCAGCTCGACAAGCTGCAGCGCGCTTATGATGCCGAGGCCATTTCAGAGCGCGAAGTGCTGGACAAGCGCGCCATGTTGCTGTCCCTCCAGACCAAGATCGCCGATGTGCAGAACCAGATTCCGGAATCGATGGCGCAACTGGGCGAAACATCCGCCCGGCGTGGCGAGGTGTTCACCAAGTCGATACAGGAAACCAAGGCGAAGGCGGCAGAGTTGCGCCTGGAGCTGTCCAAGGCCGACGAAAACCTAGGCGCGTACAGCGACAAGGAATCCCGCGAGGAAATCCGCGCGCCGATGGATGGCGTGGTCAACAAGCTCTATGTCCAGACCGTCGGCGGCGTCGTGCGCGGCGGCGAGCCGCTGGTCGAGATCGTGCCGGTCGACAAGGTCGTCATGGTCGAGGCCCGCGTGATGCCCAAGGACCGCGGCAACATCTGGCCCGGCCTGCCCGCCACCATCAAGATTTCCGCCTATGACTCGGCGATCTATGGCGGACTGGACGGCAAGGTGCTGGACGTGTCGCCAGACGTTATTCAGGACGCAAAGGGTGAAAGCTACTACCGCGTCCGCCTGCGCGCCGACACGACCAAATTCGGCGCCGACAAGCCAGTCATCCCCGGCATGACGGCGGAGGTGAACATCAAGTCCGGCCGCCAGTCGATCATGGACTATATCCTGGGGCCCCTGATCCGCATCCGCGACAGCGCGATGCGGGAATAGGGTTCACTGTCCTACTGCCAATAAAAAAGGCCGCCGGATAACGGCGGCCTTTTTATTTGGGTCGAAGCCGGGATGCACCATCGCTTGTTGCCATTCGCTTCCCTCTTTTCCCGCAAAACTCGACATTTTATTTCGGGGGCATGATCCTATCGGAAAAGATGGGACGGCAGGACTGACAATGGGAAGTAGCTGTCCGCACTGTAGGGCGAGACCGTTCTGTAGGACAGAGCAGGGCAGAAGATAGCGATGGCCGCATTTTCGGCTTCCTCTCCTTTGGGAGAGGATAGCGCAGGTTGGCAGCTTGCTGCCTACCGCAGTTTGGAGAGGGGCTGTGTGTTATCCAGAGCGCACACCCCCTCTCCAACTCCGGCTAAGCGCTGCGCGCTAAGCCTCCATATCCTCTCCCAACGGGAGAGGTGAGTATGCCGCCTGATTCTTGCCCAAACAATAAGGGCCGCCCTTGGGGCAGCCCTTATTGTCTCTACGCTGGTATCGCTGCGCTTACCCCGCGATCATCGCCAGCAGTTGGTTATTGCTCAGCCGCTTTTCGAACTCGACGCCGAAGCGTTCGCCCTTCACCCATACGACCGTGGCGGAAATCTTCTTGCCTTCCCATTCGATGGCGATGGGCTGCTTGACCTCTGGCTTGCCCAAGGTCTGGCCACGCGCGCCGTCGTTCGAGACTTCGATCAGCTTGCCGGGGGCCTGGCCGCCATTCTGCATGATCGTGATCGGCAGCAGGACCTTGAACCGGCTTCCTTTGCGCGCTTCATCGGGCTGACCCGGACGAAACAAAGCTGCTAACCCCATGACTATCGGCTCCGCGAGTGTGTTGGCGTTGCCGAGTCCCCGGCGTCGCTGTCTTGATATGGAAGTAGAACGGTATTGGTTTCCAAAAACTTAGCTTCACGCCGAAGCGGAGTGACCGGGATCGTGCCGGCTGTCCCGAATTAGGACAAAGGCCGGGAAACTCTCCGGTCCGGCAAGCGTTTCCCCACCGAAACCACCGTCGCCAAGAGGATCCATAATGGCCGCAAAACCTTTCCTGCTGATGACCGTCGCCCTGCTGTCCGCCTGCGGGGCCAAGGACTCGAGCGAAGGCGCAACGCAGCGCCAGCAGATCGGCCAGACATGGAAATATGAGGAAAAGGCCGATGCGGCGACCGGCAAGGCGACTCCGCTGGCCTATCTGGGCAGCGCCAACAGCGTGAAGACACTGACCGCCCCGGACACTTTCGCCGTCATGCTGCTGCAGAAAATGCGCAATGGCGAAACCGGTGTGACGATCAAGGCCGTGGGCGCACCTTTCTCCTGCGATCTGTCATCCTGCGAGGTGCACGCCAGTATCGACGGAGGTAAGCCAAAAAGCTGGCAGGGCCGGATGACGGATACCAAGGACGGCATCGCGATCCCTCCGCCGCAAAATGCGTTCGAAGCGATACGGGACAGCAAGTCGATAAAGGTGAAACTCGATCTGGGCACAGAGGGAACCCACGATTTCACGTTCAATACAGCGGGCTTCGCCTGGCCGAAAAAATAGAAATGGCCGCGATACGGCTCAGGTGAACTGCCTGATCAGCGGCCACCATTGGGAGGCGGAGGCAATCGCCAGCGCCAGCAACACTATTCCCGCTCTTACCGCCACACTTTGCCCCGAGTCTTTCCCCTTGGCCGCATATCAGCGGGAAGACGGGATGCATAACCCTTTAACCATGAATGCCAGCATGGCGTTTACGGAATTTCAATCCGTCACGCCGTATGTGGTTGGCAGCTTCCCATAGCTGGATGCGGTCAAGCGCATCACTTCCATCGTTCCCGGAGGGCGGGTGCTTGTGACCCATCCGCGCTCCGGGATCGAGCTTCCGCCTTGGGATGCGCGCCAGATTTTCCCTCGGCCCGTCTCAACTACTCTTTCCTTAGTCGGCCCGATCGCTCATAGTCGATCGACCATGACTGACGAAAAGACAGCCGCAGCCGCAGATGCTGCAACGCCCCCTCCCCCCGCCAAAGAGCCAGCAGCAAAGCCGGGTGCGACCAATGCGCCTGCCGTTGGCAACAGCAAAGGGTTGTGGATGGGCACCGCCGTAGGTATCGGCTCGGCCGCAATCGTCGCGGCCCTGCTTTACACGCGCCGCCAGAAATAATCTTCCCCGAATGAAAAAGCCGGAGAGCGAACACGCTCCCCGGCTTCTTAATCCTAACTGCCAAGCCTTATTGCTTTGGCGGCTGGGCGGGTGCTGGCGCAGCAGTCGGAGCGCTGGCTGAGGCCGCTGCCTGAATCTTCTGTTGCAACGCCGGATCGCTCTGTGCGGCCTGACCGATTGCATTGAACTTCTGCGGATCAAGGCCTGTCGCCTGCACCGCCGCCAACATCTTCGGCTGCTTCTGTTCTGCCGTGACGGTCGTGTCCGTCTGAATTTTGTTCAATTCCACCGCAGCCGATGCGAACTTCTTGATCTCGTCATCACTGAAGCTCGTTGCCGTGGCAGGTGCTGCCGGCGTTGCCGCAGCGGGCTGGGCCGGCGCAGCGCTCTGCGCCAGAACCGGACCGGCCGCCGACAGCGACATGGCGGACATAAGGGCGAGTTTGGACATGGGGTTCAAGATGCTTCTCCTTCAGTGATGGGCTTTCCCGAATAGTAACGCCGACATGTGTTCCGATATCCGTATGTTCAAAGCCTGGTCGGACGGGTCGTGGCATTTTGGGGATGCTGGGAGCTTTTTTGCCGTGCGATGCATCGCACGGACTGATCGAGAGCAAGATTGCCTGATAGCGACTCGCGATAGGAACCATGACGCCAGCGGGCGGTCTAAGCAGGACCCGCAAACAGGAGATCGTCATGGCTCAGGACTACACCGACGCAATCGCGCTTTTGAAGGCCGATCACCGCGCAGTCGAGGAATTATTCGAGAAGTTCGAGAGCGCTGGAGAGAGCAAGAAGCAGGCGATCGCCCATCAGATTTGCGTTGAGCTGAAAGTACATACGCAGATCGAGGAGGAGATTTTCTACCCCGCTTTTCGCGGCAAGATTGAAGATGATACGCTGGATGAAGCCTATGTGGAGCATGACGGCGCCAAGGTGCTGATCAACGATATAGAAGCTGGGAATGCCGGCGACGACTTCTACGACGCCAAGGTCAAAGTGCTGTCCGAAGAGATAAAGCATCATGTCCATGAAGAGGAGATGCCGTCGGAAGGCATGTTCGCCCAGTGTCGAAAGACGGACGTCGATCTGGTGGCGCTGCGCGATGCAATGCTCGCACGCAAGACGGCATTGCTTACGCAGGCAAAGGCTGGCGTTTTGCCCCCTGCGAAGCCGACAGCGGTGAATTTGCAGCCGGCCTGAATTCTCCGCCTGCATTTGCCCGCGGGGCGCGCGTATCGACAGGGATGCGCGTGCCCCGTTTCTGTTTGTCCCCCGCCCTGCCGCCAAAAGTAAATTTTTTATGTGCGCCGGTGAACCAGATCCGCTTCGGAGGATTATCCCAGCATGACCCAATATCGTTTCGTCACCCCCGACCGCTCGGGAAAATGGTACAACAGCATAGAGGCCGCGCAGAAGGCGGCAGGCAAGATCGGCGCAGGCTTTCGCGATGAGCGCTCCGGCCAATTCTACCCCTATCCGCATACCGCTCTGGAGACGCGCGCCCATGAGAGCTGCGCTGCGATGATGGGCCAAAAGATGGGCAGGGCTGGTCAGGCGGTGCGTGGTATACTGATGCTCCCCGCGCCTACGCCTGAAAGACGGACGCTCGCAGTCGATTGACATATCGGGCGGAGCAGGCGGCCTATTTCCAGCCGGCGTCGCGCGCCGCCTTCTCGTCCGCCGCATCGGCCGGATCACCCGCAATCAGTTGCTCGACCGTCGCCATGATACGGGCATCTCCGGAGGATGCCTGCCGATAATCGCTGGAAGCGGCATGACCAGGCACCGCCTGTTCGATCCGCCAGTCCTCGCCCGCCCGGCACGCGACGCCCGAAACCGCGGCACCCTCGAAACTGCGGCACCAGCCGCCATCCTTTGCGCGGAAGCTCAATCCGATGCGGACGTCATTGCTATCCTGCGCAGAAGCCAATTGGGTATCGAGCGCCTTTGCCAGCCCGCCCTGCGCCACCAGTTGGCCGCGCGAGACACCCATCGGCCCGGCTTCTCCACTCATGCCGCGTCCGAGGGCAAGCCCCAGCACCAGACTCGCGGCGATCGCCCCGCCCATCGCCCAGCCCGGCCACATCCTGCGCGTGCGCTGCTCTCGGACCTCGGCCAGGTTCACCACCTCGGCCTGCGGCTTCAACAGAGCGCTGAACCTGTCCGGCACGGCTTCTGCCGCGATCGGCGCGAAATGGGCGCTGAGCCGCCCGCGCAGCGCCTCATGCGCCGCCAGCCGCTCGGCCAGCGCCTCGTCCCCCGCAAGCGCGCGCTCCACCCGCCGCCGGTTGACCTCGTCCAGTTCGCCATCGGCATAGGCGACCAGCATCTCCTCGGTAATCGCGCTCACGCCGCTTCTCCCAGCAATTGCAATAACGCGCCCCGTCCGCGCACCAGACGGGACGTGAGCGTGCCCATCGGAATATCCAGCACCTCGGCCGCTTCCTTGTAGGCCAGCCCCTCGACCAGAACGAGCGCGATAACCTCGCGCTGCTCGTCGGGCAGCTTCGCCATGGCCCGCGCCACCTCCGACAGTTCGACCGCCGCCTCGATATCACGATCGCCGGCATGGCCGACATGTTCGCCCTCTTCCTCAGGCGCGAACGTCCTGGCCGCCCGCTGACGCGCGCGCGCCTCATCTATCCAGAGATTTCGCATGATCCGGTACATCCAGCTATCAAGGCGGGTGCCCTCCTGCCACTGGTCGCGCGATTTCAGCGCGCGCTCGATCGCGGCCTGGCACAGGTCGTCGCCGTCCGCCGCATTGCGCGAGAGGCTCGCGGCAAAGCGGCGCAGGCGGGGCACGAGCGCCAGCAATTCGCTTTCGAAGGCCATTCAGGCTCCGTCTTTACGTTTCTGTGGGATGAAACGACGCCGCCCGGACGTTTCATCCCACAGCCGATAAAAAATTCCGGCAGAATAAAATCTGCCCCCGCCCGTTCTGCATGCGTAAGGATGACGACACAATGCCTCGTTCCCGCCTCCATCTGCTGGTTATGGCCGCCACGCTGGGCATTCCCGCCTGGGCGGGGGCGCAGCTGGCCTTGCCGGGTGGCAGCCTGCGCGATGCGGTGCCGGATGTGTTGAACAGTGTCACCGGCGCATTGCCTCTCGATCGGTTAGAGCGCCTGTCTCCCGCGCGGCTAGCGGAAAACCTGCTTGCCGCACGTACAGATCGACTGTCGAGCCTTGTCCGGCACAACAGCGACAGCATCGCCTTCGATGATCGGGGCCAGCCCGCAGTGCGCGACACCATTCTTGTGACAGGCGCAGAGGCCGACATTATCGATGCGCTGCGTAAGGCGGGCTATGATCCGCAGGCCGAACGGATCGAGGGGCTCGATCTGCCCGTCGTGCGCCTGACCGTGCCGCAGGGCCAAAATCTGGCCCGCGCGATCAGGGCGGTCCGCAAGATCGCCCCGCAAGTGGAGGTCAGCGGCGATTCCCTCTATTTCGCCAGCGGCGCTGCGCCGCCGACGGCGGGCGCTACGCTGGCGAGCCACGCCGGATCGACCACCGGCGCGCTTGGCCTGATCGACGGGGGGGTCGCAGCCATATCCTCCCTTACAGGACCTTTGGAGCAGCGAGGCTTCGCCAAGGGTGCGCCCGCACCCAGCGCGCACGGAACCGCCGTCGCAAGCTTGCTGGTGGGGAACGGCCCTATAAAAGGCCCTGTCCCCGGTGCACCGCTGCTGGTCGCGGACGTCTATGGCGGCGATCCGGCGGGCGGCAACGCGCTTGCCCTAGCCCGAGCGCTTGGCTGGATGGCCAGCCGGGGCGTCCGCATCGTCACGATGAGTCTCGTCGGGCCGCCCAATCCGCTGCTGAACGGCGCGGTCCGCGCGGCGCAGGGCAAGGGCGTCACGATCGTCGCCGCCGTCGGCAATGACGGTCCCGCCGCCCCGCCCGCCTATCCCGCGTCCTGGCCCGGCGTTATCGCCGTCACTGGCGTCGACGGGCGTAACCGTGCGTTGCTGGAGGCGGGAAAATCGCTTCATCTCGATTTCGCCGCGCCGGGCGCTGACATGCTGGCCGCAGATATGAAGGGCAATGGCGCAAAGGTGCGTGGCACATCCTTTGCCGCGCCGCTCGTCGCTGCGCGCCTGCATCGCTCGGGCAGCCTATCCGCGCTGTCGGCGGAGGCAAAGGACTTGGGCAAAAAAGGACCGGATGCCACCTACGGCCGGGGCCTTGTGTGCGAGAGTTGCAGAAATATCCATTAAATTTCAGATGCTTGAAAAATAATCCGAACTCCCCGGGATTAAATCTCCCTCCCCTTCCGTTCCCAGATCAGACCATGAAACGGAAGGAATTTCCCATGAAGCGCACGACATTTTCCCTTATCGCGATCGCCGCAACCCTAGCGACTGCCCCTGCTTCGGCTCAGCTTCTGGGCGGTGGTGGCGGCCTGATGGGCGGTGGCGGTCTGGGTGGAAGCCTGGGCGGCCTCACCGGATCGCTGAATGGCACGATGGGCGGCACCGGATCGCTGGGCCTCGACCGCAGCGTCGACCTGCGCAACGGATCGGTCAACGGTTCGGCGTCGGGTTCCGGCAAGGGCAGCGGCTCCGCCACCGGCAGCGCAACCCGCAACGGCCGTAGCAAGAGCGGTTCGGCCAGCGGCAGCGCATCGGGCTCCGGCAATGCCGCACTGGGCCTCGACACGGTCGGGACCAATGACGTGCGCAATGCCGTCGGCGGCGTTCGCGACACCGCGACCAACACCGTTGGAACAGCGCGTGACCGGGCCACTTCGCTCGTCGGCAACGCCCGCGACCAGGCCACGAATGCCGTGGGTTCGGCCGGTTCCGCAGCGGGCAACGCAAGTGGCAGCGCGGCTGGCAATGCATCCGGTTCGGGCAATGCTTCCGGCATGGCCTCGGGAGCGCTCGGACAGCTTGCGCTCGCCGGATCGGGCGCCGCCAATGGCGCGGGGAATTTTGCCGTCAGCCCAGGCATGATGGTGCAGGACGCCAGCGGCCATGCGATCGGCACGATCCGCTCGGCCAAGGCCAATGCCGACGGCAAGGTCGACTCGCTGCTGGTCGATACCGGCGACCGCATCGCCACGCTCCCGGCCTCCAACTTCACCGCATCTGGCGATGTCGTGACCTCCGCCATGAGCAAGGGCGAAGTCCGCAAGGAAGCCAAGGCTCAGGACAGCGGGACGAAGACTGCAGCTCCGTCCAAGGAATAAAATATTCCCTCATTGCAGGCGCTGAGGACCGCGACCCGATCCGCCTGCATAGATGTCCGCCGGTAGCACCCGCTCCGGCGGACATCGCCTGTTTGGGACAGGCGTGTCCTGCAGGTGGTCGCTCAGTTTCTACTCAGCACGAACGGCGTTTGGGTTGATTAGGCTCTCACGGCGTGACCGCCCCCCAAACGCTGTCGGCGCGAACGAACCCCTTCTGTCCCGCCACATCCATCTTGCACCACCCCGCAGAGCAGTCCGAAAGGCGACCGACCACCCCCGGTTCGGCTCGGTAGAGCGTCGCCGCTCCATCGCTGGGGGCGGCGCGCAAGGGCGTGATGCCGCCCGTCACCAGCGCGGTCGGCGTGTCGCTCAACAACCGCACATGCATCCAGCCCTGCGCGCCGGCGGAATCCTCGATCTTGCGCCAATTGCCATGCACCTGAACCACTTTCACGGGCAGGTCGCGGCGGCGATAGATCCAGTTGGAGGGGTAATCGAGGCTAGGCCCTACCCGCATCCGCGCCTCGCTTTGCGACAGGGACGCCCAATAGGGGACCTTTTTCTTCGCCTGCCCCTGCGCAGGGCCGGTTGCCATCAAGGACGCCCCCAGCAGGGCGGCAAGCGCCACACCCTTAAATCGCCCATTCATAGCCGCATCACTTCCCAAACACCTGGCCAAACACCTGCGGGGCCGATGCCCCTGAACATCCTCCTTGCCCAATGCCCGGTCCCCGGACAACTGGCCATCGCATCCTATAAGCCCTTGACCTTCGCCCCGCCACCGGCATAGCGCCTTTCGCATGCCTAGACGAGAACGCCCGGCCACGCCAAAAGTCATCGTCACACGTCGCCTGCCCCCGTCGGTTGAGGCGCGCATGGGCGATCTGTTCGATACGCATTTCAATGTCGAGGACCGGCCGATGAGCCGTGCGGAACTGGCCGCCGCCATGGCCGATTGCGATGTTCTGGTCCCGACCGTCACGGACCAAGTCGATGCCGAACTGCTGGCGCAGGCGCCGGATCGGCTGCAACTTCTCGCCAGCTTCGGCAATGGCGTGGACCATATCGACCTGAAAGCCGCGCGGAAGCGGCGGATCATCGTCACCAACACGCCGGGCGTGCTGACCGAAGACACCGCCGACATGACGATGGCGCTGATCCTGTCCGTTCCCCGCCGGCTGGCGGAGGGCGAGAAGCTTATGCGCGCCGGAGCCTGGGGCGGCTGGAGCCCTTCAGCGATGCTGGGCCATCGTATCGGAGACAAACAGCTGGGTATCGTCGGCATGGGCCGGATCGGTCAGGCCGTCGCCCGCCGCGCCCGCGCCTTCGGCCTCTCCATCGCCTATCACAACCGCCACCGCCTGCCCGAGGCGGTCGAAGCGGAAACGGGCGCGGTCTTCCACGCCGATCTCGACAGCCTGCTGCGCGAGAGCGACATCCTGTCGGTGCACTGTCCGCTCAATGCCGAGAGCAAGGGCCTGATCGACGCCGCCAAGCTCGCGCTGCTGAAGCCCACCGCCTATGTCATCAACACCTCGCGCGCCGAAATTGCCGATGAAGGCGCGCTGATCGACGCGCTCGAAACCGGGCGGATCGCCGGCGCGGGCCTTGACGTCTATGCGCATGAACCCGCCGTCGATCCACGGTTGCTCGCGCTTTCCAATGTGACGCTGCTACCTCATATGGGGTCGGCGACTTTCGAGGGGCGCGAGGCGACGGGCGCGCGCGTCATCGCGAATATCCGCACCTGGGTCGACGGCCACCGCCCGCCCGACCAGGTGCTGGAGGGATGGATTTAGGTTTCAGGTCACGACCGTCGGCCGCGACGCCGCAGGAAACGGGGGTTCCATGCGCAGATTGCCGACAGCCCTTGCCCTGATCCCGCTCCTTTTCTCCGACCCCGCATCGGCGCAGGTGCAGATCGCCGACAGCGGCGACAGCGCCTGGATGCTGATCTGCACAGCGCTTGTGCTGCTGGCCGCCATTGCAGGCGTCGCTCTGCGCTTTGCCGGCGCAGTTCCGGCTCGCAACGCCCCAGCCGCCATGGCGCGGGTTCTGATGGCTGCGATCACGGCGAGTCTGTTGTGGGCGTCAGTCGGCAACATGCTCGCCTTCGCGCCCGGTCCGCTTTGGCTGGGGGAAATACGCAGCTTCTCCGCTGGGGATATGGCGGCGCTCCACGCCGGACTCACGATTCCGGAGAGTGCCTTCCTGTTTTTCCAGCTGGCCGTCGCCTGCCTTGCATCGGCCCTGCTAACCGGCGTGTTCGGGGGCTATCGATTGCTTCCGGTCACGCTTCTGACGGGAGCATGGCTGCTGATCGTCTATGCGCCAGTCGTCCGCGCGGTGTCGGCCGGGGGATGGCTTGCACGATCGGGTGTCGTCGATTTTTCCGGGGCGTTTTCGCTACACCTGGCCACCGGCATTTCCGCGCTGACTGCGGCCTTAATTCTCAGCCGACGCCGCACCGCCGATCGGGCGCCGGGATCACCGGTGCTGGGCGTCGCCGGTTGTGCGCTCGTCTGGCTGGGATCGCTCGGGATCAGCGGCGGATGGGCGTTCGGCGCAACTGCGGACGCCGTATTGGCGATCCTCAACGCCCATCTTGCGGCCTGCGCTGCTGCGCTGGCTTGGGCGATTGTCGAGCGTGTGCGCATGGGTCAGGCGACCGCGAGCGGTGTAAGTTGCGGTGCGTTAGCTGGCTTGGCGGCTATGTCCGCCTCCGCAGGTTTCACCGATATTCTCGGCGCGATCCTGACGGGCCTGGGCGCGGGTGTAATTTGCCAGTTCGCGACGATAATCCCCCGCCTTCTTGGCGCGCAGGATCCCGCGAACATCTTCGCTGTGCATGCCGTAGGCGGCGCGATCGGCGCGCTGCTACTGGTTCTTGTGAATAATGGGCTTCACGCTGATGTGCTGCTCGTCAATCAAGCGACGGGTGCGGGCGCGGTCCTGCTGTGGTCGGCGACGGCGACAACGCTCCTAACGCTGCCGTTTCTTTTTCTGAAGAGCCGACGCAGCGGGGACGCCGGGGAGACTATAGCCCCCGATGCTTCCTGAACGCGGCGGTCGCTTCCGCCGGGCCGCGATACGCCTCCTGAAACTCGCCGCTCCAGTAGAGCAGCGAATCCAGTTCGATCTTCTCGCCGGTCACCGCGCACAACACGAACGTTCCCGGCCGCACTATGTCATAATGCGGCGTATCGTATCGCAGCACGGCAAGTCCGGGAATGTCGGCCATGATGCCTCAGTCGCCGGTCAGGATACGATCCACCAACTGCTTCACCGTCGGGACGAAGCCGTTGGAGTAGAAGGGGTCCTGCTTGAAACGATAGGCGCTGTGCCCGGCAAAAGCGAGGTTCTCGTCGACGGGACCGCCATGCGCAATATCCTGCAGCGTCTTCTGAATGCAGAAGCTGCGCGGATCGGCGAGACGCCCGGTCGAATTGGTCTCGCTGTCCATCCAGCTTGAAAAGGCGCATTGCGACAGGCAGCCCATGCAATCGGCCTGATCCTTGCGGATAATGCTCTTTTCCGGGTCGGTGACGAACACCAGCGTGTTGTCCGGAGTCTTGAGCGCCGTCGTGAAGCCAAGCCCCACCCATTCACGAGCGCGCAGCAAATCGTTGCGCGTCACCCAGAAATTCTTGCCCTTCACGCCTACGTCAAGCTGATGGGTATGGTCACCCGCCTGCTCCAGGCTGAAAGCGATCTGGCGCTCCGACCGCGCCTCCAGATTGCGCAGGAAGGGATTGCGCACGGCGGAACTGTAGAAGCCCGTCGGCGAGAAGCGGTGAAGGAGGATTTCGCCCTTGTCGATCTGTGTGAGCTTGGCTTTCCATTCCTCCGGAATGGGGCTTTCCTGGGTGAGGAGCGGCCGGGTGCCAAACTGGAAGGCGATCGTGCCAAGTTCCGGATTGTCGATCCAGTCATTCCACTCGCGCAGATGCCAGACGCCACCCGCCATGATGATGGGCACATCGTCCGAAATGCCGCCGCTGCGCATCGTTTCGCGCAATGCCTTGACGCGCGGATACGGGTCCTGCGGCACCTTGGGGTCCTCGGCATTGGACAGGCCGTTATGCCCGCCCGCGAGCCAGGGATCCTCATAGACGACGCCGGCCAGCCATTCCGCCGCCTTGGAATAGGCGCGCTTCCACAGCGCGCTGAACGCGCGGCCGGAGGATACGATGGGAAGGTAGCTGACATTATAGGACGCCGCGATTTCCGACAGCTTGTAGGGCATGCCAGCGCCGCAGGTGACGCCGGCGACCATGCCGCGCGTCTTTTCCAGAACGCCGTGCAGGATGCGCTGGGCGCCGCCCATTTCCCACAGCACGTTGATATTAATCGCACCCTTGCCGCCCGCCAGTTCGAAGGCGCGCTTCACCTGTTCGACCGCGCCGTCGATAGCGTAGGCAATGAGTTCTTCATGACGGTCGCGGCGCGTGCGGCCATGATAGATTTGCGGGATGATCTTGCCGGTGGGATCATAGCTGTCCGCATTGACGGCCGACACCGTGCCGATACCGCCGGCCGCAGCCCAAGCGCCGGAGCTTGCGTGGTTGGAGACCGCGACACCCTTGCCACCTTCAATCAGCGGCCACACTTCGCGGCCGCCATAGAGGATGGGTTTCAAACCCTTGAACAATGACTTCTCCCAAGAAATCGCAACCATCCCTCGGCCTACCATAGCTCTATATCAGCTTTATTCGGCAGGGACGGCTAAAAATTGGTCCGCGCCCTAAAGCAAAACATCCGGTCTGGCCAGCGATTTGCCATAGAGGCGAGCGTAAGACCTTAGCATATCCGGCTCTCCGAAAGCCTCGACCGCCTTGGCGCGATTGCTCTCACCGAGGCTATAGCGCAGCGCGTCATTCTGCGCCAATTCCGCAAGCGCAGCGGCCAGCCCGGCTTCATCCGCCAACGGAATCACGAAACGCCGATTCGCCGGGGATACCATCTCTGCAACGTCGCCGACATCGGTGGAAACCACGGACAATCCGGCCGCCATGGCTTCAACGAGGGAGATGGGAAACTGTTCACTGTCCGACGAGAGCGCGAAGATATCGAACAGCCCGACGAACCGCCACGGTTCGGAGAGAAAGCCGGCCATATGCAGGTCGGTCAGGCCATGCGCCGCCGCCTCGCGCAGGATCACCTCCCGTTCCGGCCCCTCGCCCACGACCACCAGTTGCAGGCGATCGCGATTGGCGGCGACGGCGCGCACCAGCCGGGGGATATTTTTGACGGCGCGCAGCCCGGCAAGCGTGCCGACCACCAGTTTGCCGGGCGACCGCTCAAAACCCGGCAACCCGTCCGCGGCAGGCTTGGCGGCATAGCGCGTCGTATCGATGCCATTCGAGATCAGATGCACGTTCGCGCGCGATTGACGCCAGGGACCCAGCGCAATGCCTTCCAAGCGCTTCGAGGGCACGACCAGAGCATCGGCGCCAGCGAGCGCAATCCGGCGATAGCGATTGCGCGCGGGCTTGAGGCCCGCAGCCTCATCCTCGTTGAAGCCGTCCTCATGGTGGATCAGCGGCGGCAGGCGCAGGATGCGGCGAAACATCCGGTGGGCCATCACGCCGTCGACTGCCCCCCAATTATAGGAGAGGACTAGGTCGTAGCGCCGCATGAACCGCGCCAGCGCCAGGAAGCGCGCCAGGCTGGGCCGCCCGGTGAGCGGCGGCGCTTCGGGAAAGTCGACAGGCACGCCCGGTGCGATCGCCTTTTTCGCGCCCATCGCCGCCAGCACGCCGCTCACGATCGCATGCTCCGCCCGGTTGCCCCAGAGGTTCATGAGCTGAACGGCCCGGGCTTCCTTTCCACCCAGATTGAAGCTGCTGTGAAGATGGAGCAGGCGCGGTCGCCGCTCCGCCGGGCTTTCAGCCATTGGCCGACACGCGCTCCAGAAGGCGTTCAATACCTGCAAGAGCTTCCGGTTCGTTGAGCAGCGGCGCATGACCGACGCGGGGAACCGTGACGATTTCCGTGTCGCCGCCGACGTCCTCGCGCATGCGCTCCGCCGTCGCGGCGCTGAACAGATCGGACAGGCCTCCGCGCACGATGAGGGTGGGCAAGTTCCTGAAACCCGCCAGGGTCGGCCAGAGGTCGACACCGGTCTCTCCGCCAGGAACCCTGAGCGGCTCGGCAATCCGCATGTCATAGTCCAGCACGACGCGGCCGCTGCTGTTCAGGCGGTACAGGCGCTTCGCCATCGCCAGCCATTGATCCAGCCGGTAGCCCGGAAAGACGTCGGCGTTATTTTCGGCCACGGAGCGCGCTGCATGGACCCAGGTCGGATGGGTGCTGCCCGACCCGACATAACCCCGGATGCGCGCCAGCCCCGCTTCCTCGATCTTTGGCCCGACATCGTTGATGACCGCGCCGGCGATCCTGTCCGGTCGGGTCGAAGCCATAATCATCGCGATGATGCCGCCCAGCGACGTGCCGACGATCACGAAGCGGGTCAGCGCCAGATCGGTGAGCAGCCGCTCCAGATCATGCAGATAGGTCAGCGGCACATAGGTCATCGGGTCCTTGGCATAGGCGCTCTCCGCGCGCCCGCGCATGTCGGGGCAGATCATCCGCCATTGCCCAGCCAGTTTCTCGGCCAGCGGCTCGAAATCGCGCGCGTTGCGTGTGAGGCCGGGAAGGCACAGCAGGGCTGGACGGCCATCCTCCTGCCCGGGATAGTCCCGGTAATGCAGGCGAAGACCGTCGGGAGACCACCAATATCCGTCATTATAGCCGGGCACGCTTGATCCTTCCACCATGCCTGCCCCATATCGCTGCATGCGCACATCCCTGCAAGCCAGCAAATTTCATCCCGAGACACGGATCACCGAATTGGGGGAAGGCATCGCCGATCCGGTCGGCCCCGCCAATTTCCCGGAAACGATCCTGCGGTTCCGCAACGACCGCTGGGCGAGTACGATCGGCCTCGACAACCTGAGCGATGCAGAATGGATCGCCCATTTCGGGCGGTTCCGTCCATTGCCCGGTTCGCTGGAGCAGCCCCTTGCGCTGCGCTATCACGGCCATCAGTTCCAGGTGTATAATCCGGATATCGGCGACGGGCGGGGCTTCCTGTTCGCGCAGCTTCGCGACGGCGCGGGCCGGTTGCTCGATCTGGGCACCAAGGGATCGGGCCGGACGCCATGGAGTCGTTCGGGCGACGGGCGGTTGACGTTGAAGGGCGGCGTCAGGGAAATACTGGCGACGGAGATGCTCGACGCGCTGGGCGTCAACACCAGCAAGACCTTTTCGCTCGTCGAGACGGGAGAAGCGCTGCACCGGGGCGATGAGCCCTCCCCCACCCGGTCCGCCGTAATGACCCGGCTCAGCCATAGCCACATCCGGATCGGGACATTCCAGCGCACTGCCTATGAGCGCAACGACGCCCTGATGCAGCGGCTCGTCACCTATGCGCTGGAAGAGCTATATGGCGAAGCGCCCGGCGACCAGGCCCCCGCGCAGTTGCTGGGCCGGGTGGTCGAGCGCACCGCCGATCTGGCCGCGAGCTATATGGTGGCGGGCTTCGTTCATGGCGTGCTCAACAGCGACAATATCAATGTGACCGGAGAGAGCTTCGATTACGGCCCATGGCGATTCACGCCGCAATGGGACCCGGCGTTCACTGCGGCCTATTTCGATCATCAGGGCCTCTATGCCTTCGGGCAGCAGGCCGAGGCGATCCACTGGGATGTAGCGCAACTGGCGGTGTCCCTGCGCCTGCTATCCGATGCGCCGCCGCTGATCGAACAGCTGGAGCGTTTCCCGGATGTCTATGCCGAACGGATGGTGACGCGCTTTTTCTGGCGGCTGGGGCTGACGCCCGGGACGCAAGCGGAATCGACGGCGTTCATCGAGGCAGCGGTCAAGGCAATGATTGAGACGGGGACCGGGATCGATCGCTTCTTCCTGGACTGGCGGCACGGCGATGTTCGTGGCGAAGTGTGCGGTAGTGCGGGGTGGGAAGATGTTCGGGCAGCCATTGTTGGATTTTCTCCAACAGGGTCCCGCGCCGATCACCCCTATTGGCAACAGGACGCGCCCTGCTCCATGCATATCGCGGAGGTGGAGGCGATCTGGGCAGCTATCGACAGGGACGACGACTGGCGGCCGCTGCAGGCCAAGGTCGCGGCGATCCGCGAGATGGGCGAGGCCATGGGCGACCCTCCGCCGATCCCCTGATCCGCCCCCTTTTCCGACTTGCCCCTTTAAAGATCACCCCATTTCGGCCATATCGCATCCATGTCAGCCAAGATCGTTTCGACCGAACCCGCAACCGGCGCGCACCTCTGGGAGTCCGAGATCAGCGATGTCGACCGGGAAGTCGGGCGGGCGCGGGCCGGATGGCTCGCCTGGGCGGCAAAGCCCCTCACCTTCCGCGTGGAAACGCTGCGCCGCTTCGCCAACGCCGTGCGCGCGGCCGAGGAGGAACTGGTCGACCTGATCTCCCGCGAGACAGGCAAGCCGTTATGGGACGCGCGCACCGAAGTCGCCGCCGTCATCAACAAGGTCGATATCTCGATCGCCGCCTATTCCGAACGCACCGGCCAGAAACGGCATGAAGGCGCGATGGGCGAGCGGCAGGCCGTGCGGCACAAGCCCCATGGCGTAATGGCCGTGCTCGGCCCCTATAATTTCCCCGCGCACCTGCCGAACGGCCATATCGTCCCGGCGCTGATCGCGGGCAACGCCGTGGTGTTCAAGCCATCCGAAAAGACGCCCGCGGTCGGCGCCAAGCTGGTCGAGCTCTATCACAAGGCGGGCGTCCCCGAGGATGTGGTGCGACTGGTGATCGGCGGCCCGAACGAAGGCCGGGCGCTGACGTCGCATTACGGGATCGACGGCATCCTCTTCACCGGCTCCGCCGCCACCGGCATCGCCATCAACAAGGCCTGCGCGGACCGCCCGGACAAGATATTGGCGCTGGAGATGGGCGGCAACAACCCGATCATCGCCTGGGACACGCCGGACATCGCCAGCGCCGCCGTGCTGATCGCCCAGTCCGCCTTCCTGTCCGCCGGCCAGCGCTGCACGGCGGCCAAGCGCCTGATCGTCAAGGACAGTCTGGCCCCGCTGCTGATCGCGGAGGTCAAGAAGCTCGCCGACCGGATGGTGATCGACCACCCCCATGCCGACCCGGTGCCCTATATGGGGCCGGTCATTGACAATCTGGCGGCCGACGGCCTGACGGAAAGCTTCCTGATCCTGATGAGCAATGGCGGAAGGCCGATCAAGCATATGGTCCGGCCCAAGGCGAACCTGCCCTTCGTCTCTCCCGCGATCATCGACGTGACGGAGATGCCCGAGCGGCCGGACATCGAGCTGTTCGGCCCGCTGTTGCAAGTCATCCGCGTCCCCGATTTCGACAGCGCAATCGCGGAGGCCAACAATACCCGCTTCGGCCTGTCCGCGTCGCTGATCGGCGGAGCGCCGAGCCATTACGACCAGTTCTGGGCGAATATCCGGGCGGGCATCGTCAACTGGAACAAGCCGACCAACGGCGCATCCTCCGCCGCGCCGTTCGGCGGCGTTGGCATATCGGGCAATCACCGCCCCAGCGCCTATTATGCCGCAGATTATTGCGCCTATCCCGTGGTGTCGTCCGAGGCGGACCAGCCGCGCGCGACGATGGGCGTGGGGTTGCGGGATGTGGAGGTTGCGACGGCGGTGAAGTGAGGGTGGCCCCGGGAATGAAGGGCTTGAGTGGGGGTCTAAAGAAATTTTAAAAGCTGGACGGATCTCGATCAGTTTTCCTTTCGAGCTTAGTTTGTGGGTGCTTGATTGCAGAGCAGACATTTGGCGACCTGCTAGCTACAATCTATTCGATGGCAAAGCATTCTCAGTGGCACATAAGCGGCTTGCCCGCTTTCTTACTTGCTCCGATTGCCATTCCTTGCATCATCATTGGCATCATCTGCCAAAAAGTATTCGGCCTCAAATCGACGGCCGATCTGACGCCCTTGGATGTTGCAAATTACTTGGAGGACTGGATCGACGGCAAAGGCGGCGACTGGGACTGGGACGATTTCACAAGCATTCCTATCACCGATCCATACTTGGAATCTGTTCGGGAGGAAGCCGCCCATATGGCTTATCCGTTTGGCGAAGACGACATTGTGCGATTGCGAGAGCTTGTGCGCGATGTCAAAGCGCTAATCTGATCAGCTGGTAGCCTTTTTCGTCTGCCGACCGTTTTTAGCCGTAGAATGATTTTTATCGATTGCCCAATTGCAGGCTTTTGCCTCGAGTGCATAGTACTCACATGACTTCGGCCCGCGCCCACCTGCTAACGATGCTTGAACGGGTCGCCGATGGCGGTGACATCACGACACAGGAACTCGACTTAGCTAGTCGCCCGTGAAAAACTCTGTGGAGCGCGGGAAAGCGTGAATTTGGGTGGGATTGAAGTAACGTTATTTGCAAGGTTCTGTGGATTTGCGGTGG
>Ga0070667_100000064_pt1 | contig 135609 bp, 103 predicted proteins | sample KBSS33metaG_FD_64659 | JGI IMG/M metagenome (GOLD analysis project Ga0070667, IMG submission 64659) | Switchgrass rhizosphere microbial communities from Kellogg Biological Station, Michigan, USA - KBS S3-3 metaG | ecosystem: Host-associated > Plants > Roots > Rhizosphere > Soil ...
AGATCGAAGCGAAGGCGCTGCGCAAGCTGCGTCATCCGAGCCGGTCGGAACAGCTGCGCTCGTTCCTCGATCTCGAGTAAGCGTTCGGGCCCGACAAGCCCACCGTTCCAACACGAACGCCCGCGGCGAGAGTCGCGGGCGTTTTTCGTTGTGGTTGTGGGAGTGCTCGATACGGCGGGTGGGGGTGAACGCGAGATTGGAGAGCGCCCCCTTCCGCCCTTCGGGCACCTTCCCCCGCTTCGCAGGGGAAGGGACAGCAACGAACAACCAGGTATCGGCGCGCATCGTTCTCACGCAAAGCCTTCCTTCCGCAAAGCGACGCTCAGCCTCTCCATCCCACCATTCCACCGCTCGAGTTTTCCCTTCCCCCGCATCGCGGGGGAAGGGGCCCGAAGGGCGGAAGGGGACAGGCTTTCGGCATCCGGTTAATTGACGTGCATCGTTCTTAAAATCAGCGTTCCCTTCCCCCGCATCGCGGGGGAAGGTGCCCGAAGGGCGGAAGGGGCACGCGTGCGGTGCGCGCCTACTGCACCGTGAACGTCACCGGCACCGCCGCGCGGCGGTTCGTCAGGTCGTTGTTGTCGACGCAGATGTTGCCGGTGTAGGTGCCTGCGGCGAGCGAGGTCGCGTCGAACGTGACGGTCACCGGCGTGCTGCCGCCGGCGGCGGTCGAACCACGGGTGGTGTCGAAGGTCAGCCAGGGCACGTCGTTCGGATAGGCGCACACGCCGCCGAGCCGTGCGATCGCCAGGGCCGCCAGTTGCGTGGTCGTCGGGTCGGCGCCGATCGGCGACAGCTGGGTCAGCGTGCCGCTGAACGGTTCGATCGTGTACATCTCCGCTTCGCCGTCGCTGTTGTTGAACGCCGCGTAGTAGAGCGTGCCGGTGTAGTCGTCGAAGTCCAGGCTCTGCGCGTAGTTCGCGTCGAAGCCGAGCGAACTGACGACCTGCGCCTCGCCGCTGTTCTTGTCGATCGTGACGAACGTGTCGCCGACGAGCTCGATACCGTACAGCGTGCCGTCGGTGTCGATCGCGATGCCGCTGACGAGGTCGCCGTTGGTCGGATCGCCGATGCCGGTGACCTCGCCGACCAGCGTCGTCGCGGCCGTGACCGGGTCGACCTTGTACAGGTACGACACCAGGCCGCTGCGGCTCTGGTCGTAGGCCATGCCGTACAACGTGCTGGTCGAGGCGTCCCACGCGAGGCTGGTCCAGTTGATGCCGCCGCCGTCGAGCGGTGCGGTGCCGATCAGCGTCGTCGCGCCGGTGCGCGTATCGACCGCGAGCAGGTGGTAGGTGTAGTAGTCGATCGTGTAGAGCTGCGTGAAGTCCTCGTCGACGAACGCGCCCGCCGTGAGGATCAGGTCGCCCATGCTGGCGATCTCGGTGACGTTGCTCGCGTCTTCCACGTTCAGCGACACCAAGGTCGAGGAGCCGAGGTCGATCGCGTACGCCGTGACGCCATCGGCCTGCGGCACCGGCACGCTCGTCACGGCGGCGGCCCTGGCATGGCGCAGCTGCGGGGCGGGCTCGGCGCTGGTCAAGGCCGGGTTGCCGATCGGCCGCGTGAAGCGCGGCGCCGGCGGCGTGCGGGTGCCGCTGGAGAACGTGTTGATGTTCCAGGTCAGCGGGCGATTGCCGATGTTGCCGATGGCGAGCGTTGCCGTGGTCGAACCGCCGGCCGGCGCGCTGACGTCGAAGCTGACCGGATCGACCGCGATCTGCGGCACGCCGACATCGAGCGCGACCTGCTGGGTCGAGGTGAACGTCGTCGGCGTGCTCGGCGAGAACAGGATCGCCGTGCCCGCGCTGACCGACGCCGTCAGGTAGGAATACTGCAGGGCCGCATCGACGCCGGGAGGCGCGTTGAGGCCGATCGTCGTCGTGATGCCGTCGTCGCGCGCCGGATCGCCGACGTCGGTGTCGGCGTACTGGAACAGGATCTGGTTGCTGCCTTCGAACAGGACCACCTCGAACGTCGCGCTGTCCTGGTCGACACCGCCGATCATGATCGGCAGGTTGAACCACTCGACCACGAAGCGGCGGTTCGGTGCGTCGCCGAGCGTGGCGTAATAGATGTTGCCGTCGCCGGGCTGCTGGTAATAGATGTCGGTCCAGTACGGCAGGATCGCCGCGCCGAGGTCTTCGTCCGGCAGCGGCACGTTCTGCTGCGTGAAGAAGCCCGTGCTGATGTCGAACAGGATGCCGCCGTTGTAGCCGACATTGAGCTGGTCGGCGGTCAGTCCGTAGTACGAGAACGAAAAGCCGACCGGCACGACGGTCGTGCCGTCGTCGAGGTCCATGTTCAGCGGCGTGCCGACGCCGGTGATGTCGACCCAGTTGTAGAGCGCGGTGCCCGGCGCGTCGAAGCCGTCGGCGAACACGCGATCGGGGACCGACACGTTGCCGTCGCCGAACACGTAGCCGGGGTGCACGTCGAAGGCCGACCAGGTCGAGGTCGGCGTCTGCGTATCGCGCGCCGTGATGATGCGGTTGTACTGGTAGCTCGCGCCCGGCGCCAGCGAGTACGGGACCGCGCTCAGCATCGTGCCGACCACGTCGTCGCGCAGGCTGTGGTAGTTCAGCGTCGTATTGGAATGATTGGTGACCGTGTAGCAGAAGTTGATCTGGTCGAGCCGGGTCACGTCGAGCTGCGTGTCGGTGCCGCAGGCGCCGTCGGACAGATCCGTGCCGAGCGTGACCTGCAGATCGAGGCCGCCACCCTGAACGGCCTGCGGCGCCGGTGCCGCGATGGCGCCGGCCGACGCTATGGCGAGCGTCGCGCACAGCGCCATCGTGGCCCAGTTGATGGGCAAATACCGGTCGCGCGACCCGGCGCGGTGCTGCCGCGAATCGTTGCTGCGCCCGTTCACGTAAAGATGCATGGTGTCCCCTTGGATTTGTTCGTCCGCGAATCGTCGTGCGGGCGCCGGTCGTCGTGCCGCCCTGTGGCGAGCATGCGATCACGCGGTCCTCGGGGCATTAGTCGAGCATTAGTGTTTCATTGTGATTGGATGACAGCGGCCGTCGTACGGGTGCCGGGCTTGGGTTCCGTGTCGCCCGGTCCGCGCAGCGCGGCGGATTCTTCCTCGGCCAGCGGCGGCGTCCAGCGCTCGCCGGCAAGGCGCCGGGCGCGCACGAAATACGATTGCGCCAGACCCGAATCGCGGTTCGCCGCGGCCAGCCGCGCGAGCAGCAGGGCGCTCTGGAAATCCTCGTCGGCATACGGGCCAAGCACGCTGGCGGTCGCCAGTGCGCCATTCGCGTCGGCATGCGACAGCTGAAACTCGGCATACGGCACGGCCGCGTCGCGCAAGATGATCGGCGTGCCGAAATCGCGCGCCAGGGCGAACGCCTGCCGGTAAAGGCGGGAGGCCGCCGTGTCGTCCGGCTGCTGCGCATGCCAGCGCGCCAGCGCGACCAGCGCATGCACGCGCGCGGGCGCGAGTGCGTTCGCCGGTTCCCATAGCGCCGTGTTCTCGGCCAGGGTGCGTGCCGCTTTCGCATCGCCGCCGATGTGCGCCTGCAGCAGAACCGCGAGCGCTTCGAGCCGCTGATCGGCCGCGTTCTGTCCGCTCAGCGAAGCGCGCACGTCTTCGGCCTGGCGAATGCTGCCGGCGATGTCGCCGATCGCGAGGCGGTTCTGCGCCTCGTCCAGGCGCACGTCGACCACGCCGTCGTGCGCGGCCGCCGACTCGGCGTCCATGCGCGCCAGCTCCTGCTTCGCCGCGTTGTAGGCGCCGGTCTCGACCAGCACGCTGGCGTAGGCCGACAACCCGAATCGATGCAGGGCAGGGTAGTCGAGCGCGTTCAGGCGCGGCAGCAGCGCGCGCAGTTTTTCCAGCGCCACGCTGTGGTGCAGCAGGTATTCGTGCGACTGCGCCAGGTTCAGCTGCGAGCCGAGCTCGGTCTCGTTCGAGCCGATCGTCGCGCCGATCGTGGCGGCCTGCTCGTACAGCAACAGCGCTTCGGCCATGCGGCCGCGGTGCGCGGCGATGTAGGCGAGGCAGTCGATCACGCGCGCGAGCATCTGGCGGTCGCCGACGCGTTCGAGCTGCAGGCGCGCGTGCAGATGGCTCTGCTCGGCGTCGTCGAGGTCGTTGCGCAGCACCTGCGCGATGCCGAGTCCGCGCCAGGCGAGCCCGGTCGTGCGGTGGTCGTCGCTGCCGGCGAGCAGGTCGAGCGCGTGCCGGAAGTGCGTCTCGGCCAGCGCCGGATGGCCGAGCGACAACTCGCAATCGCCGAGCGCCGACCACGCCGCACCGAGCCAGCGCGGCGCCGGCGTCGCCGCGGCGCGGTCGACCAGCGTATGCAGGCTCGTCGCCGCCTCGTCCGCGCGGCCGAGCTGGATCAGCGCCTCCGCGCGCAAAAGGATCGCCGTCGGCGCCGCCGCCACGCTTGGCGCCGCAGTGTCGTACAGCGCGAGCGCGCGGCCGTTCTGTCCTTCCAGGATCGCCGCCTTCATGCGCGCGTTCAGCGCCGAGACCTCGGGCGGCAGCGCTTCGCCTTCGACCGGCGCATCGGCCGGCGCCAGCACGTCGTGCAGGTTTCGCGCGAGGGCGCCCGCCGCGACGATCGGATCGGCGGCCTTCGCGCCGACCATCTGCGTCTGGCCGTCCGGACCGAACACGGTCGCGCTGAGCACCCACTCGGTATCGCTGCGATTAGCCTCGGACGTGATCACGATCGACGCGCCGGTTTCGGTACGCAGATGCGCCATGTCGCCTTGCGCACCCGCGCGTGCGACTGCGGCGAGCGCAGTTTCGTCCGGCACCACCGCGTGCCCGGCGATGTCGCCGAGCGCCTGCGCGCTCAGCGACATCACGCCCAGACGCATCCAGCCGTCCTCGGCGACCGTGCTTTGCACGTGCGTCGGCAGGACCAGGATCAGGTTGGCGTTCGACTCCGGCGGCGCTTGCGCAGCATCGCGCGAAACCGGTGCGTGCCGGTGTACGGTGGCCCACCCCACGGCGAGCGCGAGCGCCGCCGCCGCGCCGATCGGCCAGCGCCAGCGCGCTCGCTGCGACACGTTCGCCGTCGCAGCAGATGTCAGCGCGACCTTCGCAGCGTCGACCGCCTTGTCGGAGACGACATCGCCGGCGACATCGTCATCGGCGGCCATGCGCTCGTGCGCCACGTGCGCGGGCTCGCTCTCGGCCGCGTCGAACGGCTGCGTATCGGCCACCCACTGGTAGCCGAAGCGCGGAATGGTACGAATATAGTTTTGCGCATTGCCGTCGTCGCCGAACGCGCGCCGCGCCTTCAGCACCACCTGCGCGAGCATCGCGTCGCCCGCCTCGGAGCGCCCCCATACCGCGGCGATCAACTCGTCGCGGCCGATCGCGCGCTGGCGGTTCTGCACCAGATAGGTGATGACGTCGAACACGCGCAGGCCGACGGCGGTATCGCGTCCTTCGTGGATGAGCCGACGCGACTCCGGAAACAGCTCGTACCGGTCAAAGCGATAGGCGGACATGATCTGCGCTGCGCACTCGAAACCTCCGGCGGACGGATCGGACCCCGCCGTTCGAAGCGGGCAATCCATGAGCCTGGCCGGCGGCCGGGTCATAGGATGCCAGATTGGCGGGCGGGCGATCGGCCGACGCGTTCGCGTGCGTACGCCGCCGTTCGATGCGTCGGCGGCGAGGGCCGGCGCCGTTCAGCCCGGGCGGAAGGTTTCTGAAGCCGGCGCATCTTGCTAGGATCGCGCCGTGGGCCTATAGCTCAACGGTTAGAGCAGGGGACTCATCGAAAGGTGTCGCCGCGATGAAAGTCGCGGACGAGAACGGGATGAATTCAGGGAAACCGCAGCGGCAGCGTCGAATCGACGCTGGCCGGCGGCAATCCTGAGCCAAGCCGGCGGTACACCGCCGGAAGGTGCAGAGACTACCTGAGGGCTGCAGCGCCCTTGATCACAGGCTAGAGCGTCCCGCGCCCACCCAGCATCCGATGCTGCGGGCGAAGAGATAGTCCGCGCCGACTGGAAACAGCCGGAATCCGCGAATCCCTTGGTTCCAGGTTCGAATCCTGGTGGGCCCACCAAGACTTCAACGGTGATGTGACCGTGTGTGGATGCGAGCAAAGGTTGGCCAGGTTGGCCAAATGATGCTTTGCAATGAAATAGTGGTTCGTCCGCTGCGGCGAACTGTTTCGCGGCGAAACGACGAAGCACGGCACAAGGCCGGGCTTCGTCGAAGCGTTGTCGCTGGAGCGGCTTGCGCCAAGGCCGTCGCATCGACCTTGTGAGCCTTCGCGTTCGCCGCGAACCGAATCAACGCGCGGATAGTTCGACGAGCAATTCATCGAGCTGCCCGAACGTCTCGCCGAGCGCGTCCTGCGCGCCGGTGCCGGCCTCGTCGAGCGCTTCCTTCGTGGGATACAGCTCGCTCAGGACGAGCAGCGTCTTGCCGTCGCGTTCTTCGAGCGTCACGGTGGTGACGGATCCCGCATCACCGCTTTCCTCGTTCGTCCAGACGATGCGCTGGTTGGGCACTACCTCGAGATACTTGCCGAAGAACGCCATCGGGTTCGCAGGGTCGTCGCCGAACACCAGGCGGTACGTGCCGCCGGTGCGCACGTCCATTTCGCACGAACGAAGTGTCATGCCCATGGAGCGGGGTACCCACCACTTCTTGAAAAGCTCGGGCTTGGACCACGCCTCGAACACGAGCCGAGCGGGTGCGTCGAACGTTCGCGTGACGACGACCTCGCGGTCCGATTTCTTCTTTACCGTCGTGCGTGGAGATTCACTTTCGTTTCTTGCGGCCACGAGCCTTCTCCTGTCGTTTGAGTTCGTCGATGACACCGTCCAGCGCTTCGAAGCGTGCGTCCCACACCCGGCGGTAACGCGCGATCCATTCCATTTCTTCCTCGAGACGGCGCGGGCCGATGCGGCATGTGCGCACGCGGCCGACCTTTTCGGTGGTCACGAGGCCGGCCAATTCGAGTACGCCGACGTGTTTCTTCATGCCCGTGAGGGTCATTTCGAACTTGTCGGCGAGGTCCGTGATGGAGGCATCGCCGCGAGCGAGCTGGTCGAGGACGCCACGGCGGGTGGCGTCGGCGAGGGCGGCGAAGGAAGCGTTGAATTGAGTTGGATAACACTGAACCATGTGGTTCAGTATGAGGCAGTCGATGGCGGCCACGCAAGAGGTTTCTCACTGCCGTCGGCGCATGAGAGCCCGGTCCGCTGCCTGAGCCGCGCGACGCCCGTGAGATATCGAGGCAAACTGAAGCATCAGTGACCGCTGACGACCCGGCGCGGTCATGCAGTTCACTACGACGATAACGAACGGGAGATTCTGGAGTGCGGCTGCGGGCTTACCGCACCGCTAGGCAGCCGCAGGTAGCACGAAGTGGCGGGCAGCTGCCCGCCGCGCGGCGCACGGTCGCCGCATCGCGTTCGAGCCCCGCTCCGTGGCGGAGGAACCTGGCGTTACTGGCAGCGAAACTCCACGGTCGCCCGAGCCAGCGTGCCGGGCGCAGCAAGGTTGCCGGGCTTGGCGTCGTTTTCGCTGGAAGCGACCACGACGGCAGACTTGTCGCGTCGCTTGCAATAGTCATTGGCGTTCTCGACGAGGCGCGCCTTCTCTTCGGCGCCGCGGCTCAAATGCGCGGACGACCCGGTGACCACGAACGTCCCATTGCTCGTCGTCGTGACGAACGACCTTGTTCCGCACCCGGCCACCGCAAGGGTCGCGAGGCACATTGCAATGCGTAAAGACATGTACGTTTCCTTCTCTTGATAGGGGTTCATCGGTTTGAATACCTTGTCCGCATGAGCGACCGGAAAGCAGCCACAGGTTGCGGCGGCTCGAGTCGCCAGGAGCGCAAGGTACACCGGCTCGGACCTTTTGCCATCAGACACGATCCATACTTGGCTTCGTCGATCGGCTCCCCGCCCTTCGCCTTGGCGCAGCTTCATCAATACGAGGGAGCGGGACTTGGCGGCCAGTGGATCGGATGTCTTCCTATCGACCGCGTAAACCTTTGCTCCCCTATCGGCATCGAGAGGGTTCCGCCGAGGAGATCCCATGCTCAGTATCGCCAGACTTGTCTCACTCACCGTTGCGCTCTTGGCGTTCGCCATGACGGCGAGCGCGGTAGAAGCACCCTCCAAAGGCTACATTTACGGCGCCGCCGATCCCGGCTCGCAGATCGTCGTGATCAACCTCGACTCGGGTTCGATCGTGGGTATCGTTGCCAAGGCCGACGGCACCTACCGCACGGACGCCCTGGCGGCGGGGCGGTACCGGATTGCCGAGAAAGGGGCGTATCACGCGCCGCGCGAGCTGTCGGTGGTGGCGGGCCAGTCGTCGAATGTCGACCTCGTGCCCGCGTCTTCGTTGCAACACCCCTGAAACGCGGATTCAGCCCGGCGGCCGGAGCGCCACTCGCGCCAGGATGGCGAGCCGTGTTGCAAGGCGGTGACGCTACCGATGCGATGGGATGCTAGTTTTGAGCGCCGCCGCCATCGACGCTGCGTGGCGAAGGAGAATGCATGACGGAAGCCAAGTGCGACTGCGGAGCCGTTCGGTTGGAGCTGGCAACCGACCCGGCCGAGATCAACGATTGCCCCTGTGTTTGGTGCCAGCGGCTCGGCGCACTCTGGGCGTACTACCCAAGGGATCAAGTCCGCGTCCTCTCCAATCCGGACGCGACGACCGTCTACCAGCGCGCCGCGCGCCGCCTCGAATTCCATCGCTGCACGATGTGTGGCCTGACGACGCATTGGGTCAACATCGACCCCAGCCGGCAGACCATGGGCATCAACGCGCGCCTCATGCCCGCCGACGTGCGCTCGCGCGCTCGTCTTTTCCACGGAATGTAGGCCGGACGCCGAGACGGAAAGCGGCTCTGTTCGCCCTTGCCGAGCATCGGCCCTGTCATCCGCACGGCCGCCCTTTCGTATCGAAGTACGTTTCGTCACGCGTGATGCGGCCGTGCTCGACGGTCAGGAAGTTCGCCAGCGGCACTTCGAAAGCGAGCGTGCCGTCGGGCTTGCGGCTGCGTGCGATGAACTGCAGGGCGACGCGCAAGTTGTCGCGAGCACGTTTCAGCATTTCCGCGAGCTTCGTGGGGGCCTCCGCCGAGCTTGCTTGCAGCGCGGCAGTAAGGGAGGCCGACCGCCCATCGAACCCATCGGAGAAGATCGACTCAGAATACTCAAATGCACCGATATCCGAAACACTACCTACGATTCGCGGGTAACCTGGGCCTCGCTGATCGTAATTCTGGGTTGTCTGTTTGGGGCCGCGGTCGATGGCTGGGCTCGTCTCCTGCAGCGCGTGAGTTCTTGTCGGTCCCCCATTGTTCGCTAGAGGGAGCAGTTGCGGATCATCGGACGATGTTCCGACCGGCAGTCTGATGTTGGTGGCTACGACGATATTCGAGTCGCCCGTGATGTAGGAGAACCCACCGAACATGCTGAAGTCGGAGGGGCGTTGCTCGCCGACGTTGTTGGCAATGATGGCGCCCGACAGATAGACCATCGAGCCGTAAACCGCGAGGCCTGCGTAAGTAACGTGCCCAGGAGCATGAATTCTCGTGGACGACGTGTTGAAGGCGATGGTGCTGGCGACCAAGTTTACCTTGTGCATCGAGTAGATGCCCCCGGCCGTTTCAGTAGCGGAATTTCCGGAGACGGTGCTATCGACGATCGTCACGGATCCGTTGTTGGGGATGCCGGAAATGATCGACAGACCGCCTCCCTGAGCGGCCGTGTTGTCGGATATCTCCGAATAACTGATGGCCGCGGTCTCGTAGTTCGAACTGACGAAGATGCCTCCGCCTTGGCTGATGTAACGCGTACCTTCTTCCGATAGCGCCGAGTTTCCGCTAATGGTGCTGCGAGTCATCTGCAAGTCGCCGCCGAGTATGCAAACGCCGCCGCCGCCGCCAAAAACGGTTCCGAACGTCGAGTTGCCGAGTATCTTGCTGTCGACGATCGAGGCATCCTTCGCCAAAAGCCCGCCGCCGCACGCCGTAGATCCTCGGTCCGAGCAGCCTGTCACGACCACATCGTCGAGTTCGACACTGCTTTCGGAATAGATGCATCCGCCACCCCGCTGATAGCGTTGCCCGGTTCCTCCGGTAATCGTCAAACCCTGCAGATGCAAATCGTAGTAGCCGTATTCGGCGAATACGGACCCCAGGTGATTTCCTTCGACTACGAACGCCCCCGATCCAGGCCCGACGAACGATAAATCCTTGTTCACGGATATCTCGTTCTGCATCGAGATCTTGCTGCATGCAAGCTGTGTCAAATCGATGGTGTCGCCGCCGACCGCGTGTACAGCCTCGTATTGCAGCGAGCCCGGCGTGTCATCGCCGAGGCAGTTGGTCACCACTCTCGTCGCTGCTTCGGCCGAGCTGCCCGTGAGGGCGAGAGCAGAAGCCAGAGCCGCTGCCAATTGAGTGAGGGCGCTTGCGAGAGAAGGCTTCATGATGTGGCGGTGCTCGGGCCTCGGATTGGCCGACCGTTTGTGTGCACAACGTCCCCGGCGCGTTTGTACACGCCGGCCTCATTACACTGCGCCTGTTTGCCGGCAGCGGTTGCGAGAGGATCCCACGCTCCCGAATTCGAGTATCCCATGCCTCCTTTTCGTTGTCGTTTCTTCTCTACCCGACCTAGGTTTGAATCTAAGCCCGGAACAAGCCGATCGACTGACGCGTGCTCTCCGGGGAGTGTGTCTCACCCGCACGGCCGTCCCTTCGTATCGAAATACGTTTCGTCGCGCGTGATGCGACCGTGCTCGACGGTCAGGAAGTTCGCCAGCGGCACTTCGAAAGCGAGCGTGCCGTCGGGCTTGCGGCTGCGTGCGATGAACTGCACGGCAACGCGGTCGCCGTCGACGACGTAGGCGACCACATCGTCGGTGATGTTCGGAAACGCCTGGAACAACTCGGAATAGGTTTGCCGCGCGCCTTCGGGTCCGCTGCGATCGTGACAGAAGGCGGGCGAGGTTTCGACGGCGTCCTTCGCATACAAGGCGACGATTGCTTCGACATCGTGGCGCTTCACCGCTGCGAAGCGCGCTTCCACTACCGCCTTCGCCGATGCTTGAGCAGACGCCGCGGCGCGATCGGCTGCAGCGGCGCCGAGGGCAATAGCGAGTACGACGGACAGATTCGTGTTCGTGATCATGGAGCAGACCTCCTTCTTCGCCGGGCCATGAATCTGCGCGCGCGGCCGCCGTACTCCCAGTGGCGACATCGCCCGTTTCTATGCCAATCTGGCCAAATGCGATCTGGCCAGGTTTCGCGCCCGTGAAGATTGCGATGCTCGCGTATCCCGGTTGCCTAGGCGCCGAGCTGTTCGGCTTCGGTGACTCCCTGCTCGTTGCCGAGCGCCTGGCGCACGCCGTGCTCGGCGACACGCGATTGCGCTTCGACGTGCGCATGATCGGCGCCGCGGGCCGCTCCGTGGTGGCCGCCGGCGGCATTCGCATCGGACTGCACCGTCCGCACCGGCGACCGGATCTGCTGGTCGTCCCCGGCTTCGAATTCGGGCGCATCGCCGAGCTTCCCGCGCGCCTGCGCGCGCTGCGCCGCCAGACCGACTTCGTCGCCGCGGCGTTTCGGCGTGGCATCCCGGTCGCGGCCATCTGCGTCGGCGCCTTCGTGCTCGCCGAGGCCGGCGTGCTCGACGGACGGCACGCGACGACCGCCTGGCTGTTCGCGCAGGAGCTCACGCGAAGTTACCCGTCGGTCGTCGTGGACCCAGAGGCCATGTTCGTCGAGGACGGCGGCATCATCACCACGGGCGCCTTCAGTTCGGGCTTCGACCTGGCGGTGCATCTGCTGCGCGCGAGCGGGCGCGACAAGGTCGGGCAGATGATCTCGCGCATGACGTTCCTGGACGCGCAGCGAAAAACCCAGGCGCCCTTCGCCGATGCCCTGATGATCGAGCGCTCGAACGGCGCATTCTCCGACGCCGTGCGGCACTGGCTGCGGCAGCGCTTGCCGGAGCGGTACCGCCTCGATCGCCTCGCGGACGCGTTCAGCGTCAGCTCGCGCACACTGCTGCGTCGATTCAAGTCCGAATGTGGCGAGTCGCCGCTCTGCTACCTGCGGCGCATGCGCATCGAAGCCGCCAAGCACCTGCTGGTGTCCACCACGCTCAGCGTGTCGGCGATCACCGAGCGCACGGGGTACGAGGATGCGAGCACGTTCGTGCGGATGTTCAGCCGGCGGGTGGGGCATACGCCGGCGAGGTATCGGCAGAGGTTTCGGGAGGGGTAGGAGGGGGTAGATAGGGCTAGCCTGCGCGCTGTCAGCGGTTAGGGGGCTGCGAGCTGACGGGTGATTGAACTGGAGAGCAAAATCTCTGCGCAAAGCTATGGATTGCAAACGTGGCCAGACTATCAACTCGTGCGCACCCCGCCCGCCCTCGAAAAGCTCATGCATGCGGATTTCCTCTTTGGGTTCTCAGAGATGGGCGAAGGGATATTTCTAGTGTCTGACCATGGCAGCGTCTAGCGAGAGCTCCCTGAGGGTCAGAAGCGAGATTGCGAGGACTGCTCCACGGTTCGTGCCGGGGATGGTTCCGATAGAGTAGCCGGTACCCTCAATGGCGCCGAGCCGGTCGTTAGGGTCATCGTGGCGTACCAGAAGATCAGAGGTATCTCGCCGTGCACGTCTGCGTCGATCAAAACGCCTTGCGCTCCGAAAAGCTCGCGCAATTCGTTGCGGAGACAGAGATTGAGTTTGTGCTTCCGGATGCCGCTCTTATGGAAATGTGCAAATCTGAGCATTGGGAACGTACGCTACGCCATTCACTGCAATCCTTAGCAAAGGCACCCGAAAGGGTCCATTACACAATGGGGAATGGGGAACTGCTATCGCTAGAGCGAGCGTTGCAGCGGCCGCTTAGCCGTAAGGAATTGATAGGCGCTGATTCGACGACGTTTTTGCGCGAGCTTCTGTACGAAGTAAACGAGAAAGCTTCGTCCGGGTCGCGCATTGATCAACTTCGGTTGCACTGGGCCGAGCGGCGCCTAGCGATGGCCAAGGGTCATTTAAATGACGAGGAAAATTCCGCCACGATCCGAGGGTTAATAACCACCATTCGAGACAAGCTCTCTGCGAAGACGCTGCGTCGATTCCGGGCAGAGGGCCTTGGCGATCAAGAGCGTATTTCGGTGGTCAGCGGAGTTGTAAGTGAAATATTACCAGCGATTATGCGCGATCAGGGAGTTCGCGTGCGAGCCGCAGATCGCTTGCTCAAGGCCAAGTCCTACTCTGCCCGCTATATGTGGCTTCGCGTGTATGCCGTTGTGAGGTGGATTGAGCGAGGTGGCTCGGAGAGCGTCAGGTCGGAGCGTGTGACGAATGCGCTAGTAGATAGCTACTATGTCATTACCGGCACGTATTTTGATCATCTGCTAACTAACGATGGCGATGCCGCTGAGATAGATAACGCACTGCGCGCGGCATTAGCGCCCAACTTTGATTGGAATATTGACGTCAACTATCTAACCACCTGAGGGTGCGGTTTATCACTACTGTGCGGGTCGGTTCAGCAGATTTGCGGGGTCGTAGAAGCTGTCGATGTCAGCACCCGACGGATCGGGATTTGACGCTGAATCAGATTGGCGGTAGCGCTGGAATAGATGCGGCGGAAGCGGAAGGCGATAAAGCCGGCAAGCGACCAAGACCAGCGGCCACCAGCCGTATGTGACCGCAGTAAGCGTCTTAAACTGAGGAGAGGCTTCACACTCGGCGAACACTTGGTCCATAAGGGCGGTCGATGTACCTTCCGAAGCTACGTCGGAAAGCGTACCGCCATGCATTTCTCGATTCGTATAAAGAAAAACCTCACTCGAATCGTCAGGATACCAAAATTGGAAGTTACAGTGCCCAAGGCTCTCCCGTTTGAAGGCCGATACTTGTTCAAAGAGATCAGAGTCGCCGAGTAGCGCCGCCCACAACGAAATCAAGGGGTAGAGAATACTGCCTGCCGTCGCGCCCTCGCGGTATGTCGCATCATTGGACACGGGGTGATCGATCAGTTCGGCATACGAGTGGAAGATGCACGGGTAAGGTCCGTGCACTAAGTAGGTAAACCGGGCTCGCGATAGTACTTCACGCAGCCAATCCAACTGCGCATCTCGCGTTCCAGGAACTAGCATCAGTAAAGTCAGACCCAGCCAGATATCGATTGCTTGTTCGTCGCTCCTAGGCAACAACAGATGCGGGTTGTTTTCAATAATCGAAGTAAGCTTATTAGCCAGCTGAAATGTGCCTTCGATGCACGCACCACGCATCTCAGCATCGGGGGCTTGTTGGCCGTGCCAATGTGACCAGATACCGAGTAGCGAAAGACGGCCAATAATATCGAATAAGCGAAGATTTATGTCGAGCGCTTCGCTCGAAGCAATTGCTGTTGATAGCGCATGCTGCGCGTTCGCGTAGGGGAACACATTCGCGTGCAAGTAGTTTGAGGCGACTTGGTTGTAGGTCTGGAATATGGAATGGAAAGTCGCAAGAGCCTCCGTTGCGGCTTTGCTCTGTTTTCCATGAAAGGGCTTAAGCAACTCCCAGCCGTGCAACAATGTTAGCTCCGCCGATCGATAGGCCGCTTCGACGTTACTGGCGTCCCGCGCCCAAGAGAACAGAATCCAAAGGCATATGCTCATCTGTCGCAACGCGATCAGATGCTTCTTATCCGTGGGATCCTCAATCTGGGTTAGGCTACGGGCCAGCGCGGCGAAATGCGCGAACGCGGTATCCGGCTCGTCTAACATTGCCAACGCCTTGCGCAAGTGAGTGCGCGCGTTTTCAGGGATCAACTCCTCCCGCAGTAGATGCGTTTGAAGCAGCTGTGCTAGCCGATCGCCATTCCATTCTTCGAAGGTGATCGTCTCTGAGCTGTTTTTTTCCTCGTAGGCGGTTAGTTCTTCACGAACTTGCTCTCGAACGTCACCGCCCAATGTAATGCATATGGTAATCGGTTTACCACCGTGCTCGTCCGGAACTCGATTGCGCACATAGGCAAGCAGAATCTCATCTAGCGATGGCTTGAGTGATTGTTCGTTTACATTCCACTCCGAGCGCGTCAGATCTCCCGCCTTTATGGAGAATAGGTAGAGCTTTTCCGGGCCACGGTCTACGGACCCCACGGCGGCCACATCGACTCCATTTTGCCGTGTACCTCTTCCGGGGCGCGATATGACATTGAGGCCCATCTGACTCAGCAGGTCCGGCAGGACGACGTCCAGTTCTCCGCGCTCGCGCAGAGACGCAAGATACTGTCGGATGATGAGTTTCATTTCTAAGGGCGCTCCCCTCGGAAAGTGCGCAGTATGTAATCTAGCCCGATCGGATCAATGATGCTCATTCGCGGTACCTCCATCCGAACGCCGTGCTTTTGAAGCGATGTCTGCATGCGTCGTGGTTCTTGCCCCGGAGTGTGGATGTAGTGGATAGACGAACGACCGTAGAGCATGACGCTCTTTTTAAAGAGACTGGCAAAAACGGATCTGGATTCTGCTTGTTCCGCTGCGGCACGTATTAGGTCGCGGCGACGCCGCGTCTGAATTTCTCGATGCGCCTGACTCGGCTGTAAAGCTCCGAGTAAAGGTCCCTCGGGTAATTGAGCCAGGTAAGCTTCCAGCTGCTGCAGGGGTTCAGCGAGAAGAGTCTTGAGAGGCTCCTCGTGAGCATTCATTTCTTCACGCAAGGCATCTTGCGCTTCACCCGAATAGTTAACGAGCATCGTTTCGAAAGTGAGCTGCCCAACATCCTTGGCCATTGGCGGCGGCACAATAGCCATTAGGCTGGCAACAATCGCTATGACGGTTGCGGGGCGAAAGAACAGGTACCCGATGACCTTTCGCGCCAAGAACGCGATCGCGTTCGGATCGGAGGTGTCGATGTGCGCAACATCCACCGCCAGACGTGGAGTATTACCATGGTAGCCAGCAATCAAGTCGCGGATTGCTTCGCAAAGAGCGGGTTCTCCATTGAGGAACCACCGCGTGATCAAAGAACCGATTAGTGGCAAATCTTGACGTAGTGCGCTCGCAGTATGTGTAAACGTCTCCATGGATAACTTGCCGTAGTGTTTTACGAGTGCGACTTGCAGGAAATCGATAACCGCAACTGGATCAACTTTGACCAAGCGATAAGCAGCCAGATCGAGTGTTGCAAGGGTTCCCCGATTTTCTGGATTGATTCCTGGAAGGTGCGCGAGTAACGTATCGCGGAAAGCCTTCGGGAGCTTCTCGCCGCCGTTAAGCGCGTCGGCTGCCGCATGAATAGTATGGCTGCCACCGGAAGTAACTATACGCCCTGCGAGTTCCGTCCATGCCTTGTGGCGCGAATCAGTCTGTGCAAAATGACTTAGCGCGCGTATAGCCGCCGCGCGCACTGTGTCCTCGCTCTCGTCCGACGCGACGCGTTCAAGCATTGCTTTTGCTTGATCTGGCACAGGCCGGAGTCCCTCCAGTAGCGCCAGTGCGCTGATCGCAGGGCCACGCACGCTGGGCTCCGGGTGTTGCGCCAGTCTGAACGCATGGGCGAGCGCGCCAGTAGGGTCCGTACGAGAGCCGGCTGCCAGTGTAGCTACCACAAGCGACAATAGGTCGGTAGTGTTTTCGATTTCCCTAAGTGCTCGCTCGTATCGCGCTGGGTCTCTTGCCAGAAAATTCGCGTACGCATTGAGCACCGTTCCGGAATTCCCTTCTTCCTTCATCAGTCCGTCGCAGCATGTCATGACATCTATGACAGGTGCGGAGAGTTCCGGTAGCGCCTTTTCAAAAACGTCTTGAGTCAACCAGAAATGATGGTCGCCTGAATTCTTCAGACCCCGAAAGGTGGCCACGGCGTCGATTAATCCCGCGTTGTGCGCGTCGGCGAGTTCGAATGCCAGCTCATCCGTGTTATTGGACAATTGCGGGTCGCTGAGATTTGCGATGGTTTGAAGAAGTGTGCCATCAGCCGACGCTGCGATTATGCGATCGCGAATAGTTGTCATGCCTCGAGCTCCATGTTCCGGGAACAGTTCTATACGGGTCTTATCGAGACAACGACTCGGTCGAGCAACCGCTCAGCTAGGCATGACCTCCGACGCGGCGATGTTCCGTCATTGCCGTTGTCTAGTCGAGTGGCGTGTCCAACGGCCACTTTCGTAGTGGGCCCCTGCCGCTACAGCGTTCGCCCAGCGAGCCGTTCGGCGCTGACGCATTCCGCTTTTCTCATCACCTCAACTTGCTCATCAATCTGCTGCAACAAATTCCGCAACAACGCAGACGACTCCATCAGCGTCTGATCGCCGATCTCGACGCGGTCACCGCCGCTCATCGATCTTCCGGCCACCTCCATCAAGTCGATCACCGCGAACGACCAATCGCGCAGACGCATGTAGCTGCCGATCGCATCGAGGCGATCCGAAGAGCTGATGACGTCGGGCTTACTTGAAGTTGCCGCGCGCGCGGCCGGGGACTGCTTGGACATGATGAACTCCTCGAAGTTGGGAGTCCGCCCAATCGACGCCAATCGAAGGGGACGGACGACGCGAGATTGGCGTACCGGTTCGAGGCCCGGCGAGCCCGAAGGCTCTCCCGCGCCGCCCGTCACAAACTGGCGACGCTCGCACCATGCTGATGGTCGGGCAAAGAAAAAGCGCCGACATCGCACGATGGGCGCTTACGCGCCTCGAAAACACGGGACGCCAATCCCGATCGCTGCATCCACAGCGACGTCGAAACCTTGCTCCGGCGTGTCTTCGATGTCAACGCGAGAATAGCCGCCGTAACAAAAAAACAAAATTGCGGCGATCTGCACGCGGCAGACAGGTGCCCGGACATCGACGAACCCTGTCGAGATCAATCCCCACTACGGTATTTTTAGATCGTCGACGAAACCCTGTATGTAAACCCATGCGAGCCCGGCCTCACCGGTCCCATATCTTCTTTTGGCGCCCACGCACACGGGCAGATTCTCGTGCCATCCCATGCCTGTTTCGAGCGATCGGTGCCCGACGGCAAGCTTTTGATCCACGACGTTCCCTTGGAAGCGCGATCGATAGAGAACGGGCACGAGGACGACGTCGTCATCCGACGAAAACGGTTGGTCGGACAGCACCGGAGTCGCCTCCCATTCGAAATCGGTGGCCACGAACACCGACGACGGCGGCACGATGAAAGGGTCCTGGATGATGCCGCCGCCCGGCCCAAGCAACGCCATCGCTTCATAGTTCGGCCCGCACGCCGTTGATCCAGAAAGGGACAGCATGAGCGTCACGGCGTAGCGGTCGTGCGTCGGACGAATCATCACTTGGTTGCCGGGTGGCCGGTCCGCGCGCACGTCGCTTGCCACGACGAGTAGACCGAGTGTCAGTGCGATCGAAAAGATTTTCATTGAGCTGTCGCCTCGAGGCGCTGAGTGGGGACGGCGTGATAGCCAGGATGTCGCGCCCTGCGAGCGCGACCCTCGATAGAACGATCGGCCGCACCGATGTCCGCCACCGGGAGGCAAGGCCACCATTGCGTTCGATCGAGCGCGCCGGCTCAGGCGTCAGAAAGCTGGGGCGCCCCTGCTCGCGCCGGCGGCCAGCCTGAGCGCGTTCGTTGTAGAGGCGCCAGACCCGTCAGCGAACGAAAATCGCGATGCGACCTGACGTCACTTCCGGGCGTCGCTCAACAATCGGTCCGCGCCTTGGCGTCGCCCCTCGCGAGCCGACACGTAGACGGCTACGAGCGCCGCTGCAAAGCCCGAAGTAGCGCCGATGCCGAGCGCCCAGCGAGGGCCGCACGTGTTCGCCACCCATCCGACGATCGGCGCTCCGATGGGCGTGCCTCCGAGCGCAACGGCGACGCGCAGCGCCATCACGCGTCCTCGCATGGCCGGCTCGGTCGACAGTTGCATCAGGCTGTTCGTCGTGTTCGTAAGAGTCAGGGCAGCCACGCCGATGACGACGAGCGCGGCGGCGAAAAACCAATAGCTCGGTGCGAACGCCGCCAGCGTGCAGCCGAAACCGAATACGCCGGCGCCGATCAGCAGCAGGTCGAACCGAGGCTTGTTGCGCTGGGCGCCCAACAAGGCGCCCGCCATCGTCCCGATCGCCATGATCGACGACAGCAGGCCATAGCCGCGGGCGTCTGCATGGAAAACACCCACGGCCATCGTCGAGATGAAGATCGGGAAGTTGAGGCCGAAGGTTCCGACCAGGAACAGCATGACCAGGATCGCCTTGAGATCCGGGCGGCCCCACACGTAGCGGAACCCTTCGGTGAAGCTGCCCTTGGCGCGCTGCGCGCGGGCGTTGGGGCGAAGCTCGGCGATGCGCAGGAAGGCGAGGGAGATCAGCACAGCGACGAAAGAAGCGCCGTTCATCAGGAAGGACCAGCCGGTCCCGATCGCGGCAATGACCAAGCCCGAGACGGCCGGGCCGATCATCCGCGCCGCATTGAACGAGGTCGAATTGAGCGCCACCGCATTGTGCAAGTCTTCGTCCCCGACCAATTCGGCGACGAACGTCTGCCGGACGGGAGCATCGAACGCCGCTGCACTGCCGAACAGGAAGGCGAAGACGTAGACGTGCCAGAGTTGTACGACGCCGGTGATGGTGAGAATCCCCAATGCCAGCGCGAGACCGCCCATCGTCGCCTGAGTGGCGATCAGGAGCTTTCGCTGGTTGAAATGATCGGCGACGAAACCCGTCCATGGCAGAAGCAGCAGCTGCGGCCCGAACTGCAGCGCCATGACCAGGCCGACAGCGGAGGCGTCGTGATCGGTGAGCTGGGTGAACACGAGCCAGTCCTGGGCCGTTCGCTGCACCCAGGTGCCGATGTTGGAGACGAAGGCGCCCGCAGCCCAGACCCGATAGTTGAACCCCCGCAGCGACCGAAAGACGCCGGCGAAGGGAGCCTTCATGATTGCTCGGGCTGGTTGCCGCCGTGAAAGCGACCGAAGTGCCGGGCGCTGAAAAGCGCGATCGCGAGCACGCCGGCGCCGCAGGCAAGCACGTCGCCTGTGTTCCTCAATTCGAAGTTGCCCATGCGGCAGACGAGGACATAGCCGATGACGAGATTGACGAAACCCCAGAGTACGTTGACGGTCGACGAAGACAGCCCCTCGCCTCGCGGATGGGCGAACGGGCTCTGAAAAGGCCGGCCCATCATGCCGCTGACGAGGTGAGGGATCGCGTTCGCCAGGAACACGCCGCCGAAGAAGTAGGACACGAGCGGAAGCGACGGCATCTCAGGCGCTCCTCGTCGACAGCAGATCGATGATCTCGCGGCTCGTACCGACCTCGCCGAGCCGCGGGAAGACATGCTCGATGCTGTAGGCGTGCGCCTCGGGCCGCGTGTCGGTCATGGCGTCGGTGGCGAGGGCGACATTGAACCCTTGCTCGTAGGCCTGGCGCGCGGTGGCTTCGACGCCTGTTGCGGTAGCCACGCCCACGACTACCACTTGGGTGATGCCGCGCGCTTTCAACGTCGCGTCGAGATCGGTGCTTGCGAACGCGCCCCACGTTCGCTTCGTCACGACGATGTCGCTCGGTTGTCGGTTGAGTTCAGGAATGAGGTCGGTCCAGCCTCCCGGCCGGTTCAGCGTTTGACGCGGCTGTGCCGTCCGACCTGGCGCTCCGCCAGCGACGTTGACGAGCGCGACAGGCAGGCCACGTTCGCGAAAGGCATCGGCCAACGCGCGAGCCCGTTCGATGACATCGCCGATGGGATGGATGGCAGGCAGGCCGATGATGCCCTTCTGCAGGTCGACGACGATCAGGGCGATGTTCGGGTCGAGCGTGGTGAGCGCCATGGGCATGTCCTCTTGAAGATGACGACGCATATCGATCAGGCGCGAGCGCCGCGCCACGAGTTCAGTCGTCGACGAGCCGCTTGAGCAGCTCGACGGAAGCGGCGAGCTGGTCTTGTTCCTGCGGCGAAAGCCGCGCCTGGAGCATGCGGGTCAGCCAATCCTGTCGCGCCGCGCGTCCTTCCTTGGCCCATTGGCGGCAGGCATCGGTGAGCGAGAGGAGGGTCTGTCGCCCATCCGATGGGTCCGGCGCGCCACTCACCAGACCTGCGCTCTCCAGCGCGGCGACGACCGAAGCCATCGATTGCGGGCGCATGGCCTCCGCCCGGGCAAGGCTCGACGCGGTGGCGGGGCCGTCCTTCTCGAGGCGAAGCAGCACCGACACCTGGGAAGGCGTCAGATCGCCGACCTGCGACTGTTCACGCAGCCGGCGCTTCAACTTGCCCAATTGAGCACGAAGGTCCTGCGCCAGGGCGGAGGCGCGTGCGGCTTGGCGATTATTCGATGCGGCGGCCATGAGACACAGCGTATCAGATAGACAGTTTAACTGTAAAGTTTGTCTGTGCAGTTTATCTGCATATGTGGGTCGTGACGGCTACTCGGCATCGTCGTGGCCGAGGGCGGTGTATCCCTGCCGCGTGAAGGCCGCGAGGCCGCCGGCTGCATGCGCAACCGCGCATGAGCAAGTGGTCATTCGTCGTTGTCGATCTTGGTTTCGCCGATGAGCACGTAGATCGGTCGCAGCGCGGCCGTGTGCTGACAGACGATGCGGAAGCACGCCAGCAGCGGCCCCGCGAGAAGGAGGCCGCTGATGCCCCAAAGCGCGCCCCAGATCAGCAGCCAGACGAAGACCACGACCGGATTGACGGCGAGCCGGCGCCCGATGATCGTCGGCGTGACGAGTTGCCCTTCGATCGTGGCGAGCACGAGAAAGGTGATGGGCACGGCCAGCGCATGACCCACCGAATCGAACGTGGTCAGGCCGACGACCGTGAGGACCAGGATCGTGATGGCCGCTCCCACGTAGGGCGCGAAGTTCAGCAGACACGCCAATGCTCCCCACAGAATGGCGTTCGGAACGCCGAGCAGCGCGCAGGCAATGGCCGTCGCCGTGCCGAGGCCGAGGTTGATCAGCGTGATCGTGAACAGGTAACGCGACATTTCGCGTTGGATGTCGCGCGCGATGGTGACGACCGTGCGCTTCTCGGTCATGCCGGGCGCGACCTCCACCAGCCTTCGCAGGAAGTTGTCGCCCGACGATAAAAAGAAGTACATGAGAAGAATCACCGACGCCAGTGTTTCGAGGGCGTGCGGCGTCGCCGCGAGTACGTTGCGCAGCACGCTGCCTGTGGATGAGGTTTCGCCGGCGGGTGGTGGTCGCAGCGTGGATTCCAGCGAAGTGAGCGACTCGGCGGACTTCGTGACTTGTTCGACCGAGCCTTGCAGCTTGTGGATGCGCTGCTTCACCGACTGAATCGCGGCGGGGGCCTTGTTCGCCCACTCCCGCATCGGCTGGGACAACGCGACGACGGCGACGACGGCGATGCCGACGGCCAGCAGCACGACGACACCGCTCGCCAACGCGCGCGGCAACTTGAGGCGCTCCAGCGCCGTCACCAACGGTGACAGCAGCAGCGAGAGGAGGAGGGCGAGCGCGAGCGTCGTGAGGATGTCGCTGGCGATGTAGCACACCGCAGCGAACGCAATCGCCGTCAGGGCGACCAGGCATCGTGCGATCGTGGCCAGACGAACGCGGAGAGGGCGGCCGGGCTGGGACACCGTCTGCAGAACTGCACGCTGCTCTTCCGCCATGGTGACAGGTCCCGTAGTCCCGCAGCAGCGCGTTCGCAGGACGGAGTGATCGAGATCGATGTCTGCTGCGCTGTGGCCCATCGATGGAGGGATTGTTCGCCGCGCACAGCCACCGCTCGATGAACCGCAGGCCGCAGCCATTTCCTGTCGTTCATGCGAGGCTCCGACACCTGGCGTCACCATCATCGAACACGGCCACCGCGCCGTTACATTCGCTAGCCGGCGCGTGTTACCTACGGAGACACGCATGAACGCTACGAACTTCTCGATCCCCACCTTCCTGCTCGCTTCGGTCCTCACGCTGGGATGCGTATCGCTGCAGGCCGCGGAAGCGCCCATCGCGGACAGCATGGACGCGACGAAATCCGATCAGCCCGTGACCGACACCTGGATCACGACCAAGGTGAAATCGGAGCTGGCGACCACCGATGGCGTGACGAGCATGGATATCAGCGTGAAGACGGTGGACGGCGTCGTCACGTTGAGCGGTACGCAGGCGACGCACGGGGCCGTCAAGAAGGCCGTGATCGCCGCGGAAACGGTCAAGGGCGTCAAGGATGTCGATGCGACCGGGCTCAAGAGCAAGCGCTGAACCGCATCGACTCCAGCCACGAACGAGGACACGCCATGAACGAAGACAAGATCAAGGGTCAATGGAAACAACTGGCCGGCAAGCTCAAGACGAAATGGGGCAAGCTGACCGAAGACGATCTCAAGATCGCCGAAGGCAACGGCGAATACCTGGCCGGCCGACTGCAGGAGCGCTACGGCATCGCCAAGGACGAGGCGCACGAGCAGGTGAAGGCATTCGGTAGCTCGCTGTAGCCATCGCCGATACTCTGCAAACGAAAGCGGCCTGGTGCCGCTTTCTTTTTGCCGGAGCGGCTGATGTCGGAGCGCGGCGCCGGGGTAGGAATCGGCGCCGACGCGTCGCGTGCGCCATATCCGACAGTTCGCATGCGCGTGCGCTGTCTACTGGCGCCGCCGACAATTTTCGGAAACCGCGGTCACCCATTTCGTGAAGTGCTCTTCGACCGTCGCGAACGGTGCGCGCAGAGGCACCGTGAAGGGGCCGTCGGAGAATCCGGCCAATCGCGTCGACACCTCGAGCTCGGTCCCGTGCCTGTTCATTGCCACGCAGAAATGCGTGGTCTGCGATCCGTCATCGTTCGGATTGGACGTGGGAATGTCGCGCGTGTTCACGCCGATCATGTGATGGACGTTTCCCTCGTGCTTTCCGCTGATCGCAAACGTCGTACCCAGTCGATCCCGCGCGATGTCTGCCCATGCCTTGAAATGCGGCGTGAGGGTGTCGACGACGAACTGATCGAACCAGGTCTGGTCGTCCCGCTTCTTCGTCTCGGCGGCGGCCAGCTTCTCGCGGTCCGTGTCGACCTTTCGGAATCCCGCTTCTATCGCCTTGTTGATGCTGTCGTTCACGCTTCGGCCCCACTCAGATGCGATAGCGCCAGCTCGCCCTGAGGTAGATGCGGCGGCAACGCATAGACGAGATTCCCCGGGATTCTGTGGAGCATATCGACGCTTCGGGTGAACTCGAAGTCACGCAGCAGGCCTCTAGCCGCGGCACTCGTGAACGAGTCGAGCAAGGATCGCACCGTATCGATGGCAGCTCCGAGGTTCGGGGAGTCCGCTTGCAGTTCGTAGCGCGCATGGCCGCCAGGCGTCTGCGCCATGGGCACGATCTGGAACGTCGTGCGCCTCTGCTCCGTCCCAATCGCATGGTGCAGGGCTTGCAATCCACTCGTCGTACTGACGGTGGCGAATGTTTGCGGCGCAGGTCCAGGCGCGCCAATCTCGATGGAGGCCGGTTTCATGGTTGAGCCTTTCGACAACCCTGCGAGATCGCGCCGGGAGGAAGGTGTGCTGCCGAGAACGAAGTGGCCGGTGCGGAATGCAACCGGCGGCGAGCTGCACTGATCGAGGGCGCTCGCTGCGTCGAAAGACAGGAAACGCGTGGACTGTACGCGCTCCATGTCTCAGAGGCGCTGCGACGTTCCGGCCCCTCTCCAGATCTAACCGAACATCTGATCTTCGATGTCGCTGCCGTCTGGCGACTCGAAGATCACGCCACTGGGCCGGCTATACAACTCCCATCGGTCGGACGCATGCTGACGCGCAGCGACGATCGCGTCGCTCAATGTCACGTATTTCTCTGCGTGGAAGACATGATCGAAGCGGACCGCCCATTGTCCATCGGACATGATCACGTAGTGGCAGACCCGCGCCGTCAATCGACGATCCAATGACGGGCACGCTCGCGACGCATCGCCTGAAGATCGTCGCGAATGCCCTCGATCGACGCGCCGAACGTGAAGATGCCGACGATGCTGTGAGTGCCGACGTTCTCCTCGCTGATCGGCGAAGCAAAGACATCGCCGAGATCGTCGGCCCAGATCAGAGGGGTTTGAGCGCACGCGAGCTGAACTTGCGATGCGACGACGGTCAGGTCGCCATAGATCGATCCTACGGGAGAGAGCTTGCGAGACATGGGATGCCTTCACGGAAAGCCCTGCAGATCGTGCAGGCTTGCGGTTCGGCTACCGGGAAACGAAGTGACTGATCGGAGGAGATCAGTGGCGGGCTACTCGTGATCGCGAGCGCTCGTCGCGTCTGAGGGCAGGGAAAGATCGGTACGTAGATACATATACACCTGCGGTGCGACAGTTCCTAGAGAAAATGAACACGCTGGAGCATTTAATTCGAGTATGTATCCGCACGTGCGTGGCTGGCTCGCTTCGTGCCTCTTCTCACCCGTTCAGATGAGAGGTGCCAATGCAAGAATCGTTCACCAACGTGAAATTCATTCGCGATGACTTGCATCAGCTGCAGGCTGTAATCGCGTACTGCGCGCGTTGCAAGGAAGAGCGCGCGCCCGTCGTCGTGCCGATGGCCTGGGGGGCCGTGCGTGTGCGGTGTCCGATCTGCCAGTCGACGGCGACCCTGATCGTGTCGGAACACGACGACTCGCCGGCGCCATGGTCCTAGGGCACACACTCCCGCATGGTGACGATGTGTCGGCAGGTCATCAACGCCCGCTCGATCCCGCGTCGGGACACGCGGCGGCAAGGCCGTTCAGGTCGCTGCGAGCATGCTGCTTCAGATAAAACGCCTCCCGGGTTACTCGTGTCGTTGCATCACGCAGCCGTTGCCGCGCATCTCGATCACATCGAAGCTGAGATCGTCGGGCAGGTTGATGCTCTCGCCACCGAGAACTTCTGGATCTGGTTCGATGGCGAGATCACTCCGCTTCTGGAGACGATTTCAGGCGAGACCTACGCGTACGCGCGCAACCGGATCGATCGGATGCTGAGGAACGCGAAGGTAGCCAAGCGAGGGGCTTAGAAGGGCGGCTCGGACAGATGCGCGATTCACGGCGTATCGACACAAGCCGATCCGCGCGCCCAGTTGGCCCGCCCAATGGCCATGGGTCATCGCAAGCGGAAAGACTTGATCACAATGGACCAGATGGCCCCTGAATCGAGCATGCGGTCGATGGCACGCGTCGAGCGCGCCCATGCGAGCCCATCCGACGGCGCCGGCTTCAGCGTTTCGTTCTCGATCGTTTGGGCCGCCGGGGTTCGGCCGTGCGGGAGAGATAGGCGACGAATCCGGCTGCGAGTTCCGTCGCCAGCACATCGGCAGAAAATCCGCGAAAGCTGTGCCACAGCGAGTTCGCGTCGAGCGCGAACGCCTCGATCGAACACATCGCATCGAGCAGCGCGAAGCGGAGCGCGCGTTCGGGGTCCACTCGTGCGATCTCGTCGCGATGATGCAGCAGTACCGCGACGACTTCGTCCACGTTCGCCGCCATGATCGAACGGGCGCGGCGGGCGAAATCGCGGTCGTCGGTCGAATCGAGGTAGCGCGAGAGAGACCGGATCAGCAGCGGGTGCCGCTGGTACTGCCCGAACAGCACCTTCATCAGCTGCAACGCCGTCGCTTCCAGCGTCGGCTTCAGCAAGGCTCCCTTCAGGCGCTCGCGATTGTTCGCGTTGCTCTGCTCCAACGCGTGCAGGAAGGCCGCGCGGATGAGCGCGTCCTTGTCCTGGTAGCGGCGATACACGCTGGCGGGCGCGACCTTGGCGAGCGCGGCGATCTTCGGCACGGTGGCCGCTTCCAGGCCCGAGTCCGCGATGACGCGGATCGTCGCGGCGAGGAGGCGTTGCGCCGTTGCGCGACTGCGTTCCTGCTGGTGAGGCTTGTCGGAGGTCATGCGACAAGTCTAGACAATGCTCCGGGAGTATGCGAATGTAAATTCACATTCACATATTGGCACCGACACCATGCCTCTCGTCTCCTGGATCCAGCACCTGTTCGCGATCGCGCTGCTCGTGGCCGTCCCGATCCTCGAGGCGCGCTACGACCGCCGGTTGAAGCAGTTCACGAATTCCGATCGCCGCACGGCGTGGTATCGCATCAACATCGTCGTCTTGTGCGCGCTCGCCCTCGTGGCGGTCGTGCTGGCCTATCCGGTCGACCTGTCCCTGCCGGCAGGTCGCGAGTCGGTCGCGTCGTGGCGCAGCGCGCATCCCACCCTGTTCCTCGGCGCGGCTGCATTGGCCGCGGCTTATGCGTGCCTCACGCTCGGGCAGGGACTCAAGGCTGCGATGAGCCAGGGGGTGCGTCTGAAGATCGCCAAGGCGCTGCAGCCGCTCCGCTTCGCGCTTCCTGTGACGATGCGCGAACGTCGCTGGTGGATCCTCGTGAGCCTTGCGGCGGGCGTGTGCGAAGAGATCCTCTATCGCGGTTTCGTGCCGCACTACTTTTCGGGTTCGCTCGCGGCCGCGATGCCGTTCGGCTCCGTGGCCGCGTGGCTCATGGCCGCGCTGTTCTTCGGATTCGCGCACGCCTACCAAGGTGTCGCCGGCATCGTCAGAACCACGCTGGCCGGCTCGATCCTCGGCGCGATTGCGCTTCTCTCCGGCGGGCTGCTGCTCCCCATCGTGCTGCACTTTGCGTTCGACCTGCAGATGGTGTGGATGTACCGGCCGATGCTCGACGAACCGGAGATCGCGGCGCGGTTGATCGAAGGGTGCGAGCCGTAGGAATCGCAGCGACGCAGACGTCTTCGGCGTCGGCCTTCAATCCACTGCGCCGATCAGCCGACGAAGCTGCCGGGACGATCGAGGTCGGCCTCCAAGGGCGTGCCGTCGTCCAGCGCGTTCCTGTGCGGATGGAGTCGCGACGGAAGGTTGTCTTCGCATCAGCCAGTCCGAGCATCGATCGCGAGCGCGTGAGTCAACGTGAGTTGGCGTGATTGAGCGTGAGAATTCGTGAGTATTGATGAGTAAAAGCGACCAGCGTGAGTGGATGCGAGGAATCGACAGCGTACTGCCGATTGTGCAGACGTCTTTACGATGAACTTAAGTTTACCCTTCTTCTTTTTCACAAATTGACTATGTTATTTTTTTCTACGATTGACACTTCTGCGCGAACCGCCGCGCGCTGAAGCGATGTGGGGTGTTGCGTTGTCGGCCTGCCCGCGGCGGAAGCTCACTGCGTCCAGGGGTAAGACAGATTTTTTCAAGGTGGTGCTTCGGCACCGCCACGGGCCGTTGCGGTCCGAAACTTTCGAAGGGGTGAGTGCATGCGCATGCGCGAGAGAACAGGGGCCGCAGACGGTCCGAAGCTCGAGACGTCGGTTTCTTGGGCATCGTCGGCAGGTCGCGACGACCGCCATGCGAATCCTCCACGGGGCCGCGGTGCACGCCATTGGCTTGGCCGATACCTTCTGGCCGCGTTCGTGCTCGCAGCGCCTGCTGCGCAGGCCGCCGTCACGGTCAACAAGACCTTCTCGCCGTCGTCGATGACGGTGGGCGGCACGTCGACGCTGACGATCACCCTCGGCAACACCGGCACGGTCGCAGCGACCGCAGCGGCGTTCACCGACACGTTCCCGTCCGGACTCGTCGTCGCCTCGCCGAACAATGCTGCCACCACCTGCGGAGGCACGGTGACGGCAGCGGTCGGCTCCGGCAGCGTTGCGCTCAGCGGCGGCACGATTCCCGCCAACGCCGGATCGTGCACGGTCACCGTCACGGTCACGGCTGCCGCGCTCGGCAACTACACGAACACGATTGCCGCGGGTGCGGTGACGAGCTCGCAGGGCAGCAATGGCTCCGCGGCCTCGGCGACGCTCGCCGTGCTGGCCCTGCAGCCGATTACCGGAACCTGGGCCGGTGCGTTCACGGCACCGTTTGGCGGCCGCCTGAAAGGCAACGGCGGACCCGAAACGATCACGCTGACGCTCACCAACGCGAACACGTTCCCGCTGACGAACGTCGCGTTGCCGTTGACGCTGGCGCAACCCACTCTGGCGTTCGCCTCCCCGGCCAACACGAGCACGACCTGCGGAAGCGGCACCGTCAACGTCAGCGGAACCGGCCTCACGCTGTCGGGCGGCACGATTCCGGCCAGCGGCACCTGCACGATCAAGTTCGACATCATCGCCGCGCAGCCGAACGTTCTCTTCTATAGCTCGGCCGCGATCAATGTCGTCGCGAGTTCGATCACCGACGACCAGGGCATCACGAACGCCAACCCGTTCACGTCCAATATCAACGTGCAGACCGGCGCGCGCATCGACAAGGCGTTTTCGCCGACGTCCGTCATCAGCGGCGGCATTTCGACGGTGACGCTGACGATCAACAACTTCAACTATTCGACGCTGTCGCCGATCACGTTTACCGACGCGCTGCCGAGCAATGCGAACGACACGATGACGGTGGCGCCCGTACCGAATGCGTCCACGACCTGCGGCGGCACCGTGACCGCCGTGGCGGGATCGAGCAGCGTGCAGCTCTCGGGGGGCTCCTTGGCATCGGTGGCGCCGAATGCGTCCGCTTCGATCACGTGCACGGTCACGTTCGATGTCGTCGTCACGACGAACCGCACCGCCGCCGTCAATCTGACCAACACGATTCCCGCCGGCAGTTTCGGCGGCGTCGCCTACCCGGCAGCATCGGGCGTCGTCAAAGTGCTTCCGAACGACCCGCTGTTCGGTTCGAACAAGGTCATCAGCAACCAGAACTACGCGGGCAATCTGCTGACCTACGCCGGCTCGACGCACTCGGTGACGATCACGCTCAACAACACGACGCTGTCGCCGATCACGGTGACGTCGCTCACCGATGATTTGTCCACGATGGGCGCCGGCTTCATCATCGACGCCGGCACGCCGCCGGCGACGACCTGCGTCGGCGGCTCGGTCACCGCGCCGGTCGGCGGCACGGTCATCTCGCTCGCGGGCGGCACGATCCCGGCCTCCGACGGAACGACGCCGGGGGCCTGTACGGTCACGGCGGGTCTGTATGTTCCGTTGACGGCGGCTGCTCTCGGCACCCACACCAACACGATTCCTGCCGGTGCGCTCATCACCAGCGCGGGCAGCAATACCGCGCCGATCACCTTCCCGATTGCGATCTACACGCCGCTGCTTCTCCAAAAATCGTTCTCCCCCATCACGGTGAGCCCGGGCGGTACGTCAGCGCTGACGCTGACCGTCACGCACCGAAAGGCGACCGGTGACCTCGGCGGCAATCCGCTGACGGGCATCGCGGACAGCGACACCTTGCCGGCAGGCATGGTCATCGCGACGCCGTCCGCGCTGGCGACGACGTGCAATGCCGGATCGACCGTCACGGCGCCCGCGGGCGGTTCGACGATCTCGTTCTCCGGCATCAACCTCGATGTCGGAGCGGCCTGCACGATCACCGTCAACGTCAGCGTGCCGCTCGGCACGCCGGCCGGCATCTTGACCAACACCATCGCTGCGAACACCGCCACCACCGACCAGGGCGTGACGAACAGCACGACGCCGAGCGGTACCGGTGGCTATCTCGCCGGGCAGGCTACCGCAACCCTGACCGTCAACAGCGCGAACGTCACGGTCAACAAGACGTTCACGCCGGCCACGGTTCCTGTCGGAACCACGAGTCAGCTCGCGATCAATTTCATCAATACCAATCCTTCCAACATCTCGATGTCGCAAGTGGCATTGACCGACACGTTGCCGCTCGGCATGACGGTCGCGGCCACGCCGGCCGCGTCGTTCACCGGCGCCGGCTGTTCGAGCGGAGTGATCTCGGCCGTGGCCGGTGCATCGACCGTGTCCTTGTCGAACGCCAACATCAACGTCAATTCGACCTGCACGCTGAAGGTCAATGTCGTCGGTACGGCCGCGGGCAACTTGATCAATACGATTCCGGCCGGCGCACTCACATCGCTGCAAGGCGTCAGCAACAGCGCGCCGGCGACGGCGACGCTGCAGGCAACCGGCACGGCCGACCTCGCGATCACGAAGACCGACGGCGTGACCACCGTCGCGACCGGCACGTCGACGACGTACACGGTCACCGTCAGCAACGCCGGTCCGAACAACGTGATCGGCGCGACGGTGGCCGATGCGCAGCCGAGCGGCATGACGTTCACCAACTGGACGTGCAGCGCGACGGCCGGCGCCAGTTGCGGCGCGCCTTCGGGCAGCGGCGCGATCAGCGACACGATCAACATCAACGTCGGCAGCACGGTCACCTACACGGTGACGGCGCAGGTCGCACCGAACTTCGCCGGCGGCACGATCGCCAACACCGCGACGGTGACGCCGCCAGGCATCGTGACCGACCCGACCCAGGGCAACAACAGCGCGACCGACACCGACACGGTGGTTCCGGGCGTGGTGCTGGCGCTGACGAAGGATGACGGCAGCACGACCTACACGCCGGGCGGCACGGCCACCTACACGGTGACGGTGAAGAACACCGGCGGCGCGAACGCGACGCAGCTCACCGTTGCCGACGCGTTGCCGTCGGGTGTCATGCTCTCCGGCACCGTCACTTGCACGCCAGCCGGCACGGCGACCTGCGGCACGGTCACGGGCGGCTCGGGCCAGTCGAGCTTCGGTGCGACGAACGCGACGATTCCGACTGGCGCGGCGAACACGCTGACGTTCGCGGTGCCGGTGTCGTTCTCGGCGACGCTGACGACCAGCCCGCTGGTCAACACCGTCACAGCGACCGATGTGCCGAGCGGCGCGACGGGTTCGGCGAGCGACAGCGATACCGCGAACGCGACGGCCAACGTGTCGATCGTCAAGGCTGGCCCGGCGAGCATCATCCCGGGCGCGCCGATCAGCTACACGCTGACGATCCGCAACGCCGGTCCCTCGGCCGCCAACGGCACCACGTTCAACGACGTCATGCCGGCATCGATCACCGGCGTCACTGCGAGCTGCGGCAGCGCCGCGGGCGGCGCGGTGTGTCCGGGTTCGGTCACCGTCGCCGGCAACACCGTCAGCGGCACGATCGCGACGATGCCGCCGAACAGTTCGGTCGTCGTCACGATCAATGGCACGACCTCGTCCTCGGTGAACGCGTCGATCGCCAACACGGCGACCGTCTCGCCGCCGAGCGGCACGACCGATCCGACGCCGGGCAACAACACGAGCACGGCGACGACGACGATCCAGCCGCTGGTGCACATCTCCAAGACCGTCGACGCGACGACCGTCGTTCCGGGCGACACGGTGCACTACACGATCACCGTGGCGAACACGGGCCCGGTCGCCGCCACCAACACGCTGATCACCGATCCGCTGCCGAACGGCATCACCGCGCAGACGTGGACCTGCGTCGGAGCCGGTGGTGGCGTGTGTCCCGCGGCATCGGGTACCGGCGCGATCTCGCAGACGGTGCCGACGCTTCCGTCCGGCGGTTCCATCGTCTACACGGTGACGGCGACGGTCAGCCTGACGCCGCCGGCCAACATCAACAACACCGCGACGGCGACGCCGCAGAACGGCGCGTGCTCGCCGGCCAATACGCCGGCTCCGTGCTCGGCGACGGCCAGCCTGCCGCCGGTGCCGCAGATCGGCGTGAGCAAGACGGCGAATACCACGACGGTGACGCCGGGCGGCACGATCACGTACACGGTCGTGGTGTCGAACACCGGCGTCGTGCCGGCAGACGGCACGCCGGTCGACGATCCGATGGCGGCCGGCATCGCCAGCCAGACGTGGACCTGCGCTGCCAGCGCGGGTGCGGCCTGCACGACCGCGTCGGGCGCCGGCTCGATCAGCGACGTCATCGCGACGTTCCCGGCGGGTGGCTTCGTGACCTACACGGTGACGGCGATCGTCGATGCGGCACCGCCGGCGATCGTGAGCAACACGGTGACCGTGACGCCGACCGATCCGACCACGGTCTGCACCCCGGGCAACACGCCCGGACCGTGCGTGGCGACGGCGAACGTCACTTCGAACGCGCAGATCAGCATCGCCAAGACGGCCGATACGACCGCGCTGACGCCGGGCGGCACCGTGACGTACACGGTGACGGTGACGAACACGGGCGCAGCGCCCGCCGACGGCACCACGGTCGACGATCCGATGCCGGCCGGCATTTCTGCGCAGACGTGGATCTGCGCGGCGAACGCAGGCGCCGTCTGCGCGGCGAGCGGCACCGGCGCGATCAGCGACACGCTGACGTCGTTCCCGCCGGGCAGCTTCGTGACGTACACGATCACGGCGACGATCGACGCCAACCCGCCGCAGACCGTCACCAACATCGCGACGGCAACCCCGCCGGCGGGCGGCATCTGCACGCCGGGCAACACGCCCGGGCCGTGCGACGCCGAGACGAGCGGCGGCGCGGTACCGCAGATCAGCGTGACGAAGACGTCCGACACGACCGGCGCGGTGACGCCCGGCGGCACGGTGACCTACACCGTCACCGCGACGAACGCCGGCAGCGCCGATGCGCCCGGCACGCTGGTGAGCGATACGCTGCCGGCCGGCATCGACTCGGCCACCTGGACTTGCGTGGCGAGCGGCGGTGCCGTGTGCCCGGCGACGTCCGGTACCGGCGACGTCAACGAGACGATCGCGACGTTCCCGTCGGGCGGCAGCGTCGTCTATACGATCATCGCGACCGTCTCCGCCACGCCGCCCGCGAGCATCAACAACACGGCGAGCGTGATGCCGGCAAGCGGCGTGTGCCTGCCGGGCAACACGGCGCCGCCGTGCACGGCCGCGGTGAGCAACGCCTCGGCGCCGCAGGTCTCGATCACGAAGATCGCCGATGACGCCTCTTACAGCGCAGGCGGCACGTTGAGCTGGACCGTGACCGTGACGAACACGGGCAGCGTCGATGCGGACGGCACGCAGGTCGGCGATCCGCTGCCGGCCGGCATCGTGTCGTCGGCATGGACGTGCCTGCCGGATGCCGGTGCCGTGTGCGCGAACGCGAACGGCACCGGCGCGATCAACGAGACGATCCCGACGTTCCCGCCGGGCACGGCGGTCACGTTCCTCATCACCGGCACGGTCGCCACACCGGCACCGACCAGCATCACCAATACGGCCACGGCAACGCCGACGGCCGGCGGCACCTGCGGCGCGCCGGGCAATGCAGCACCGCCTTGCACGGCCGCGACCACGACCGCGTCCGCAGCGAGCGTTGCGATCGCCAAGTCGGTCGCCGACGCGAACGGCAACGGCGTCGCCGAGCCGGGCGAGACGCTGACGTACACGATCGTGCTCGCCAATGCCGGCGGCACCGACGCGACCGGCTTCGGCGTCAGCGATCCGATCGACGCGAATACCACGTTCGTCTCGGCCGACAACGGCGGCACGTTCTCCGCGGGCGTCGTGACGTGGGGCGGCCTGACGGTACCGGCCGGCGGCAACGTCGTGCTGCATGTGGTCACGACGGTGCGCACACCGCTGGCGGCGGGCGTCGCGCAGATCGCGAACGTCGCCTATCAGACCGGCACGACGCCGCCATCGTGCGCGTCGGCCGGTCTGCAGTGCGCCGTGCTGCCGACGCCGGGTTCGGTGACGTTGACCAAGTCGGTCATCGACGCGAACGGCAACGGCATCGCCGAACCCGGCGAGTCGCTGAGCTACACGATCGTGCTGACGAACACCGGCGGCAGCGATGTCGCGAGCTACGGCGTGACCGATCCGCTCGATCCGAACCTGGTGTTCGTATCGGCCGACAACGGTGGCACGGAAGCCGGCGGCGTCGTGAGCTGGACGGATCTGGTCGTTCCGGCGGGCGGCAGCCTGACGCTGACCGTCGTCGCGACGGTCGCCGATCCGCTCACGAGCGGCATCGCGCAGATCAGCAACGTCGCCTATCAGACGGGCACGGCGGTTCCGGCCTGTCCGGGCGCGCAGTGCGCCGTGCTGCCGACGCCGGGTACGGTGACGATCATCAAGACGGTCGCCGACGCCTCCGGCAACGGCATCGCCGAGCCGGGCGAACAGCTGACCTACACGATCGTGCTCGCCAACACTGGCGGCAGTGCAGTCTCGAACATCGACATCACCGATCCGCTCGATGCGAACGTCGCGTTCGTCTCGGCGAGCAACGGGGGTGTCGCCAGCGGTGGCGTCGTCAACTGGACCGGTTTGACGGTTCCGGTCGGTAGCACCGTCTCGCTGACGGTCGTGGTGACCGTGGCCAATCCGCTCACGGGGGTCGCGTCCATCAGCAACGTTGCGTACCTCGCAGGCGATACGCCGCCCGATTGCACGGTGTTGCCGCGTGCGTCGAACTGCAGCCTGATCGCGACGGCACCGGCAATCTCGATCGCCAAGAGCGCCGGCACGCCGACGCCGAACGGCACGCCGAACGAGTTCACGCTGACCTACACGGCGACGGTCATCAACGGCGGCGGCAGCGTGGGTCACTACGATCTCGCCGATACGCTGGCATTCAACGGCGCGACGGTCACCGCGATCAGCGCGCCGGTCTATGCGAGCAGCACCGGCGACACGCGCACGGGTACGTTGGGATCGTTCGTCGCACCGAACGGCGGCACGATCGTGACCAACGAAGACCTGAGCGCCGGCGGCCGCGAGACGTGGACGTACACGGTCACCTACACGATCGACGACGGCAGCGTCGCGTCCGATTGCGCCAATCCCGTCCACGGCCTGCGCAACAGCGCAGCGCTCGGCGGTGCGGCGGCGGGTGCGCCGGCGGCACAGACCTGCACGGGCACGGCGAGCGTGAACATCCAGAAGAGCGCTTCGGCACCGGTTCCGACCGGCACGCCGAACGAGTTCACGCTGACGTACACGGTCAACGTCTCCAACACCGGTTCGCTGCCCGGCAGCTACGATCTCTCCGACGTGCTGACGTTCAACGGCGCGACGATCGGCACGATCGGCGCACCGGTCTACAGCTCGTCGAGCGGCGATCCGCAGGACGGCACCCTCGGCGCGTTCGGTCCGCCGGACGGCGGCGTGATCGTCTCGGGCGAATCGATCAGTGCGGGCGGCGCGCAGACGTGGGTCTACGCGGTGACGTACACGGTCACCGATGCGGCGGTCGCCGAGGACTGCACGGCGCCGACCGGCGGCTTGCGCAACAGCGCGGCGCTCGGCGGTTCGGTCTCCGGCCAGTCGACGACGTGTACGGGCGCTGCGGCGGTCGTGATCGGCAAGACCGCGAGCGGCCCGGCGCCGACCGGCAACCCGAACGAGTACGCGCTGACGTACCTGGTCACGGTGCAGAACAACGGTTCGCTGAGCGGCACGTACGACCTCGACGACGCCTTCACCTTCCCGGGCGTCAGCGGTGTCAGCGTCGGCGCCGTGCAGCACGGCGGCACCGATCCGCTCGGCACGCCGCTCGGCACGCTGACGGCAACCGGCGGCAACATCGTGACCGGCGAGACGATAGCGGCGGGCGCGAACGAGACGTACACCTATGTCGTCACGTTCACGATCAGCGATGCCACCGCGGTCGGCTCCTGTGCGGCGGCCGGCGGCCTGGTGAACCACGCTTCGCTCGGCGGCAGCTCGAGTGGCGCGGTCGGCACCTGTTCGGATGTCCCCAGCGTCACGATCGCCAAGGATGCGGTCGGTCCGGTGCCGACCGGCGTGCCGAACCAGTACACCCTCACGTACACGGTGACCGCGAGCAACGCGGGCGCGGCAGTCGGCACGTACAACCTCGCCGACGCGTTCGCCTATGCCGGTGCGACGGTCGATGCCGTCAGCGCAATCACGCACGGCGGCAGCGATCCGCTGGCGACGACGCTCGGCACGCTGACGGCCAGCGGCGGCACGATCGTCACCGGCGAAACGATCGCAGGCGGCGGCAGCGAGACCTACACCTACACGGTGACGTTCACGCTGACCGACGCTGCGACGGCGAACGATTGCACGACGCCGTCGAACGGTCTGCGCAACACCGCATCGCTCAGTGGTGGCGCGTCGGGCTCGGCGGCAACCTGCAACGGTGCGCCGTCGGTCGCGATCGTCAAGACGGTGTCCGACGCGAACGGCAACGGCCTTGCCGATCCGGGCGAGACGCTGACCTACACGATCACGCTGACCAATGCCGGCACGGTCGACGAAACCGACTACGGCGTGACCGATCCGCTCGATCCGAACGTCACGTTCGTCACCGCCGACAACGGCGGGACGTTCGCCGGCGGTACGGTGACGTGGTCCGGTCTCACGGTGCCGGCCGGTGGAAGCCTCGAGCTGACGGTCGTGGTCACGGTCGCCAATCCCATTCCGTCGGGCACGGCGTCGATCACCAACGCCGCGTACGCCACGGGTTCAACGGCGCCTGATTGCACGGCGCTGCCGGTGCCGGCGAACTGCAGCGTGCTGACCACGGCGGTGCCGCCGGGCACGATCACGATCACCAAGACCGTGCAGGACGCGACGCACGGCGGCAGCGCCGAGCCGGGCGAGCCGCTGACCTACACGATCACGCTGAGCAACTCGGGCGGCGGCGACGTGACGGGTTACGGGGTGACCGATCCGCTCGATCCGAATCTCGTGTTCGACTCCGCCAGCAACGGCGGTGTGCTCGCGGGCAACACGGTGACCTGGTCCAACCTCACGATTCCGGCCAACAGCAGCCTCGTGCTGACGGTCGGCGTGACGGTGGTGAACCCGATCCCGCCGGGCGTGACGACGATCGGCAACTATGCGTACGCGACGGGCGGCACGGCGCCGAATTGCTCGGCGGTTCCGACGCCGTCGAACTGCGCGAGCATTCCGGTCACGGCCGGTGCGGTGACGATCGTCAAGACGGTCGCCGATGCGAACGGCGACAACCTGGCGGCGCCCGGCGAAGCGCTGACGTACACCATCACGCTGAGCAACACCGGCGGCGGCGATGCGACGCTCGGCCTCACCGATCCGATCGATCCGAACGTCGTGTTCGTGTCGGCGAGCAACGGCGGCGCGTACGCGGGCGGTGTCGTGAGCTGGACGAACCTCACCGTGCCTGCGAACGGCAGCTTGGCGCTGACGGTCGTGACGACGGTCGCCAATCCGCTGGCGGCCGGCGTGACCTCGATCGCGAACGTCGCCTACGCGACCGGTTCGGCACCTGCCGATTGCACCGCTGCGCCGACACCGCCGAGTTGCGCGGTGATCGCGACGGCGCCGCCTGTCGGCGTGGCGCAGCTGCAGATCGTGAAGAGTGCGAGCGCGGGCACCGTCGAGCCGGGCGACACGCTGGTCTACACGATCGCAGTCGGCAACGTCGGTACGGCTGCAGCGACGAACGTCGTCATCAGCGATCCGATGCCGGCCGGTATCTCGAGCTACGCCTGGACCTGCGCGGCATCGGGCGGTGCGGCGTGCGCGAATGCGAGCGGCAGCGGCGCCGTCAACCAGACGATCGCGAGCATCCCGCCGGGCGGTGCGTTGACCTACACGGTCGCGGCGGTGCTCTCGGCCAACCCGCCGTCGAGCATCACCAACGTCGCGAATGTCACGTCGCCTGCCGCGAGCGTCTGTGCGCCCTCGGGCTCGGCACCGCCGTGCACGTCGCAGGCCGTCGTCGCCGTCTCGCCGGGCGGCGGTCCCGCCGCCGCCGTGCCGACGCCGGTCGACAGCCGCTGGATGCTGCTGGCGATGGCGATGCTGCTGATGGGGGCGGCTGCCTTCAGGGCACGTCGCCGAATCTGAGGTCTTGCGCCCGGAAGCCTTCGAGTCGTCGAAGGCTTCCGGCGCGTTCCTCCGGCAGCCGTTCCTTCGGCGCGACCGGTCGCGGCTCGACGCTGGAACTAGCGCTTCAAATAGCCCATCACGAGTCGCACGGCCTCGTCGACGAGTGCGTCCATCGTGTCGTCGGAAAACGTCTTGGCGTGGTGCAGCACCGCGTTGTGCGTCAGCGCCTCGATCGACGTCACGCAGACGAACGATGCCAGGTCCAGGTCGTGGACCCGCAGTTCATCGCGGCGATGTTCGAGATACGTCTTGAACAGCGTGTAGTTCTCGCGGTTGAACGCCGCCAGCTTCTCCAGCTCGCCGACGCGCGGAATCTGCTCGGCGACGACGCGATGCAGCTTAGGATCGACACGGTGCGCTGCGACCGCGACGGTGACGAGCCTGCGTATCGCCTTCTCCAAGGGCAGGCCCAGAATGCCGGCCAGCTCGCCGCGGACCGTTTGCATGATCTCCTGCTGGTGGCGCTCGATGACGGCGGCGACGAGGGCTTCCTTGGTGGGGAAGTACTGGTAGAGCGAGCCGACGCTGACCCCCGCGACGTCCGCGATGCGGTTGGTGCTGGCCTTGTCGAAGCCTTCCTTGACCAGAATGCGAGCCGTCGCCTCGACCAGCGCGTCGACGGTCGCGCGCGATCGCTCCTGCGAGGCGGTTTTCCTGGGTTTCGTGAGCGGCTTTCGCGCCATTTTCGCGTGTGCCCAATGCGAGTACAAAAAGCGAATGTTCGCTCATATTCTGTATCCCGTGCCGACGACGAGGCAACCCCGGCCGCGTACGCGCGGCGCAACTTCACGAGGACGGATATGCACGAGACATTGCAGCGCTTGTTCGAATACAAAGCCTGGGCGAACGACGAACTGCTCGCCGCGCTGGCCAAGTTGGGCGGCGACTCCGGCGTCGTTGGATTGGCGATCAAGGCCCTGAGCCACAGCTACGTCGTCGACCGGATCTTCGCCGCGCACCTGAGGCGAGAGGCTCATCCGTACACGTCGGCCAATCCGAGCGAGCCGCCGACGCTGGGCGACTTGTCCGCGGACATCAGGAAAAGCGACCGCGAATACCTGGACTATGTGTCGACGCTGGAAGACGCCGCGTTGGCGGAACGGATCGATTTCGCGTTCACGGACGGCGCTGCGGGCCGCATGTCCCGCGAGGAGATGCTGATGCACGTGATCACGCACGGCGTCGGCCATCGCGGACAGGTCAGCGCCGTCTTGCTGCGGAATGCGCTACCGCCGGCGAAGGACGGCTTCACGACCTATCTGCACGAGGCGGAAGCATCGACCCGCGGGCGAGCAACAGGGTGACCGGCGGCAGGGCGACGGTGGGCTGCCCGTTGCGGAGACAGCGAGGAAATCTCGGCGGCTCAAGGAACCGGGGACAACGCCAATCTGAGGCGAAGACTGTGGACAGGACGACAGGTTTCGCCGAGGGCCTCCGATAAAATCCGCGGCGGCCGCCGCCGCAGAGAAGAAATGCACATGTACAGTCATGGATTCCGTGCTCTGACCCTCGCCGCTGCGTTCGCGATCGCGCACGTTGCCACGGCCGCACCGGCGACGCACTACGTCTTCGCCTTGCCCGACCCGGCGCCGTTCTACACGGCGATTGCCGTTCACGTCACCGCTGTCGATGACACGAATACGGTCGATACCGGCTATGCCGGTACCGCCGCCGTGACCAGCAGCGATCCTGGCCTCGCCGTCGTCGGCGCGACGACGTTCGCCGCCGGCGTGCTCGATTTCACGATCGCGTTCAAGACCGCCGGCGTGCAGTCGGTCACCTTGACCGACAATGCGGCTCCCTCGATCACCGGTACCGCCAGCACGACGGTACCGCCCGGAGCGCCGACGCACTTCTCCGTCGAAGGCGCCGCGCCGGTGGCCGGCGTCCCTGCAGCCTTCACGGTCAACGCACGCGACCTGTTCAACAACCTTGCGACGTCCTACTCCGGCACCGTGCACATCACCAGCTCCGACAGCCAGGCGACGCTGCCGGCAGATTTCGGGTTCAGCGGTGGCACCGGCAGCGCATCGGCGACGTTCCGCACCAGCGGCACGCAGACGCTGACCGCGACCGATACGGTCACGTCGATGGCCGGCGCAGGCGATTTCGCGGTCGCCGCCGGGCCGGCCACACACTTCTCATTGACCCTGCCTGCGACGGTCGATCCCGGCGTCGCGTTCAATTTCGACGTCATGGCCAAGGATGCCTTCGAGAACGCGAACGCTGCCTACAACGGCACGATGCACTTCACCAGTTCCGACGCCGGCGCGACGCTGCCGGCCGACAGCACGCTGACGAACGGGCAGGGCACGTTCTCCGCGACGTTGCAGGCCGCGCATTCGAATACGTCGATCACGGCGACGGACACGGTGGATGGATCGGTCACCGGCACGGGCCAGGTGGCGACGCTGCCGGTGACGCTGCAGAGCTTCGTGGTCGACTGAAGGGCGCCGCGTAGCGCAGACGCGGACGTTTCCGAGGGGGCTGGGCAACAACTGCGGCCGCTTTTTTTCGCGGCCGCAGGCGTTGCTGCCATCGTCGTCGTCTCCTTCGCGCAGCCTTCAGCTCGAGAAACGCCTGAAAGCGAGGCGGTGGATCGACTGGCCGGCCGCTTCCACCGCATCAATGGCCGCGAAGATCGTTCGGGCGGCCGATGGCATCGAGCAAGGCAACGGTGCGCAAGGTTCCAATCACTTCCGGACGAGCGACATTTCGGTGGTCGGCCCTCGAGCGCCGGGCGGCAGCCGCAAGGTCCCTCGAAAGACTCCCGTTTCGTCGCGCGTGAAATCCGCCGAGACCGGTTGCGTGCAGTCTCCCAGCGGACAAAAGAACGTCCCTTTGAAGCGGAAGCCGGTGCCGGTGACTTCCACGTTGCCCTTGAGTCGCTGCGAGCCGGTCTTCTTCTCCAGCCACAACGATCCTGCTCGGCGCGTGATGAGGCATTCATAGGGCGGGTAAGGGGTGCCATCCTCCGAAAACGAACAGGCATAGTGCCCGGGAGCGGGTCCCGCATCGGCTGCGTGGATCGCCGGGGGCTTCGCGGTGGCCGGAGGCGTCATGACGACGGCCGCGAAAACAAGGGCAGTGCACATTCTGGGCATGGTGGCGAGGGCCTCGAGGAGTCTCTCCACTATACGTATGGGAGCGTCAATTTCCGCCGCCGTACAAGAAAAAAAGCAGGGCCCGCCGGTCCTGGTCGTTCGCACCCGGCCCTTCTTCGTAGCGCGATCACTCAACCCGTGTCAGGTAGGCTTTGAACGCCGTCGCCCATGTCTTGCCGCCATCGCGGGAGTAGGAAATCTCGAAGCGGTGAGCGTTGGCCGTGATGTCGGACCACACGCCGCGCACGAGAACCGTGCGCTCTTTGTAGACCGTCGTGCCGAACAGCTCGCCGCGGCCTCCGTTGAAGCGGCCGATCGTCGGGGCCTCGATCGCTCCCGAATCGCTGTCGATGTAGGACTGGCTCCATTGGCCGGCCTTCGCGTTGTAGACGAAGAGCGTCGCGCCTTCCCAATGCCCATCGGGGCCGTCGGCCTCGATTTCCTCGAGCCACGCGCGGCCATTCCACACCGGCCGTGCGGTCTTCGTGCCGTCCAAGGTCACCGTGTGGGTTGCGCCATCGAACGGGTCGAGCACTTGCGTGGCGTGCGTGTGCCAAACCCCGCGCGCGAAGTCGAAATCATGGGAGCCATCCCGAGGCGACTCGGCGCTTGCGGTCGAACAGAAGCCGGCGAAAACGCCGGCCACCATGGCCCCACGTAAAAACCGTTTGCGCGTCATCGCGTTCTCCGTGTCATCCAAGCCGAGGCCGAGACTCTAGGGAAACCCGGCAGCGCCAGAAGGGCCACTCGAAGGAATTTGGGGTGGCCACTTCGCTCGATGCGAACCCAGGATGCTTTCCGCGCATCGGACGTCTCTCGTCGCTAGAGCGCGCGCCGCAATGCCTTCAGGCCCCGCTCGATATCCGCGAGATCGACGGCGCCGTAGCCGAAAACCAGGCCTTCCGAGGTGGGAGCGCCGAAAAAATATCGCTCGAACGAATGCAGATGTACGTTCGACTCGAGCAATTTCGCGGTGACGCGTTCGAGGCGCTTGCGCAGCATCGAGAACGCCGCGACATGCATGCCGTAGTGCGACTGCATCGGCGACAGCTCCCCGGCGAAATCGCACCTGAGGATCTCCCCGATGAGATCCCGCCGCTTCCTGTAGACGTCGCGCAGCTTGCGCACGTGCCGCGCGAGATGCCCATCGGCGATGTAGCGGGCGACGGCCATCTGCGTCAGCGTCGGACAATGCCAGTCGAGACAGTTCTTCGCCGTCGTCAGCGCCGGCATGGCCCACGGCGGCGCCACCACGAACCCCAGCCGCAGTGCAGGGAGCATGCACTTGGAGAAGGTGCCGACGTAGAACACGTCGTCCGCGGCCGCCGCCGATCGCAGCGCCTGCAGCGGCGTGCCGTCGTAGCGGAATTCTCCGTCGTAGTCGTCCTCGACGATGACGGCTCCGTGCTCGCGCGCGAAGGCGAGCAGGGCGGCGCGCCGTTGCGCGGACATCGATACACCGAACGGAAACTGGTGCGACGGACAAACGCAGACGATCTGCACGGCGGTCGGCAGGGCGTCGACGACGAGTCCTTGCGCATCGACCGGCACGGGCACGATCTTGGCGCCGGCAGCGAGAAATGCCGCGCGCATCGGCGGGTAGCCAGGATCCTCGATCGCGACCGTCGTCGCGCCGGGAGTCACCAGGACGCGGGCGAGGATATCGAAAGCCTGCTGCGCGCCGGCGGTAACGAGCACATCGTCGGGTTCGCACACGAGTGCGCGCGAGACGCCGATGTGCGTCGCGACGGCAGTCCTCAGCGGGTAGTGCCCCTGGTTGCCCTGCGGACTCTTGAACGCAGGAGGCTTCAGTTCCATCCGCCGCAGTTGCTTGGCGCTGACCTGACGAAAGATGTCGAACGGGAAGAGTCGCGGATCGACCAGCGCGGGCCGAAAATCCAAGGATGCGGAAACGCTCGGCGATCTCGCTCGCTGACCGTCGTGCCAGAAATTCAGCGTTCGAGCGAGCTCCGGTCCGCTCCACAACGCATTGAGACGAGGATCAGGCGCGTGTCGTGACGAGGCGCGTTCGCGCGGCGGACGGCTCGGCTTCGGCGCCACGTACGTTCCCGACCCTCGCCGGGACTGCACCAGCCCCTCGATCGCCAGTTTCGCGTATGCGCGGGCCACGGTGTTTCTCGATACGCCGAAGAAGATGGCCGACTGACGCTCTCCCGGCAGCTTGGACCCGGCGACCAATCGGCCATCGAGGATCGCGGCACGCAGCTGCGCGTGGACCGATTCGGCGGATCGGCGGCTTCCTCGGGGTGGGAGGGCGAAAGCGATTTCGAACGGATTGCCGGTGCCCGTCACATCACACTCCGTGCGTCCGTCACTGTCTCACAGATCGAGTTCGACATCGCCGGCAGGTCGCGCGCAGCAGATGAGCGCATTGCCGTCGGCCGGCGCATCGATCGGTTCGGGATCATAGCGAACCTGCCCGCCGATCAGTGCCGTTTCGCAGGTATGGCACACGCCGGCGCGGCACGACCAGCGCACGGGAACATCGCACGCTTCGGCAAACTCCAGCAGGTTTTGGAATCGATCGGACCACCGCAGCGCCAGACCGCTTCGACTGAAGGAAACGGCCGGGCCGTTCCCGGGTTCGCCGGCCGGCGGATGCGGACTCTTGACGGGGCCGCCAGCGATGCCCGGCGTGATCGACGCTTCGCCGCCGAAGGTCTCGGTGTGGATGGTCGCGCTCGCCACGCCCATGCTTTTCAAGTCGGCGATGAGCGCCGACATGAAGCCGGCCGGTCCGCACAGATAGAAGTGTGCCGTCGCCGGCGTGCCCAGCCGCTGCATCGTCGAAACGCCGATGCGTTCGGCGCTGTCGAAGTCGCGGCCGAGCCGATCTTCGGCGCGCGGCTGGCTGTAGGCGACGAGCGCGTGGGCACGCGGCAGCGCATCGAGCAGGCGGCGCGCCTCTGCGGCGAACGGATGTTCGGCGCCGTTGCGCGCGCCATGGATCCAGTACACGTCGCGAGCGGCCGCGGCTCGATCGGCGACCAGCTCATGAAGCATGCCGAGCACGGGCGTGACGCCTATACCTGCGCTCAGGAACACGATCGGTCGATCGTCGGTGCGCAAGGTGAACGCGCCGCGAGGCGCGCTGACCTCGAGTACGTCGCCCGCCCGCACACGCTCGTGGATGTATCGGCTTCCGTCGCCGGAGCCGCGCTTCACGCTGACGCGATACTTGCCTTCCTCGCCGGCGTTGGAAATCGAATAGCTTCGCGTGAGCGCACCGCCCGCACTCGCGCCGGGAAGGCGGAGCACGACGAACGATCCGGCGGTCGGAGGCGCGAGGCTGGGCGGTTTGCCGGCGGTCAGCAGCAGCGATTTCACGTCGTCGCTCTCCTCGACGACATCGACCACCTTCAGCGCGCGAAAACCCGGCCATGCCGGGGCCGCCGGCGCGGGCGCGAGCCCGGCGTTGCCGGGCAGTCCCTGCGCGCTCGCCAGCAGCGCGTCGAAGGACTGCTTCCATCCGGGACTGAGCGACGGTTCGCTCGCGGCGCGGCGAACGCGGTCGGCCGGATGTTCCGGCAGGTAGAGCAGGCCATCGACTTCGGCGACGGTCATGCCTTCGCGGCCGCGCTCGACGCGGACGATCTCGTCGCCGGCACCGATCTCTCCTTCCTCGACGACGCGAAAATAGAATCCGGGTCTTCGATGCGAGACGAGCAGCGCGGGCATGCGCGGTTCGTCCATGCGGATGCCGACGCGATAGCAGGTCACGCGCGGCTGCGATACTTCGAACAGCGCGCTGCCGATGCGATAGCGATCGCCGACGCACACCTCGTCGTCGGCAAGGCCATCGACGGTCAGGTTCTCGCCGAACATCCCGTACTCGGCCAACGTCCGCTGCAGGACCTGTTCCCAGTATTTGTAGGAGGCGACCTGATAGACCATGACGGCGCGATGGACGCCGCCATGGCCCTGCAGGTCACCCTGGCCGTCGCCGTCGAGGTTGAGGCGCCGCGCCGCGACGCGGCCGCTCACCGGATGCTTCCAGACGGACGTCCGTACGGTCCTGCCTCGCCATTCCACGTCTGCGGGAAGGCCGACATTGACGGAAACGACATGACTCATGGCGGAGGTCTCCGCGGGCGTCGAAGCGCAAGCCGAGGGCGGCATGCTACGTGTTTCGAGGCGCCGGCGCCTGGCGCGCTCGACGGGGGTGTGCGATCGCTTCGAGGGGATGCGAAAAGATTGGAGCGCGAAGAACGCGAAGAATGCGAAGAACGGAAAGAAGAGCCTTTGCCTGTCCTTCGTGCTCTTCGTGTTCCAGGCCTTCCGTCTCGTCGACGACCCGCCAGGCGGTTTCGGCGAAAGTGCGTGCGACCGCATCGGGTGTCATGACATCGTCATGATTTCTTCGGAGCGGCCTCGATGCCATTCGCCGCCCCATCGAATCCGTGACGGACACGGCGTTCAGGATCTATTTGGACGGCTAAACTGCAGCAACGAGACGCGCGCCGATGTCCTGGGCACGAGCGAAAGCCCGTGCCGAGGACGTCGAACGCTGCCTCGTCGCCGCGGTCCGCGGCGGCGTATTCGTACCTCTTCCAACGTGTGCACTGACGCTGCTCGACAGTGCCGCGCGCCGAATCCATTTGTACATAAAGGATCTTTGTGCATTTCTCTTCGTCCGAGTCGCAAAGCGGGCCGCACGGCCGTGCTCGTCGTTGGGTCGATCGTCTTCGCAACCTTCGCCGCACCGGCGGTGACGGGCGGCGCAGCATCCGATATCTCTTGAAGATCGCTGCGTTGCAGACGCTTGCGCTGGCGGCGTTGGGCTTCGGCGAAGCTCCCGCGCAGCAGGTGGAACCTTCGCTGCCGCTGTCTCAGCGAATGACCATCGATCTGGCGGCAGGCGTGCCTCAGTATGTCGCCAACGCGTCGTCCACCTCCAACGCGCCGCAAAGCAACTGGTGGTTCCAGAACACGCGCAACGCGGCGGTCTATTCGACGCCCGGATTCGTCGAAAGCGGCGATACGAATGCGACCTGGACCCAGGTCGGCCTGCCGCACGATGCCAACATACCGCGCACCTACATCAACCAGACCTCCGGCGGCGGCCAAGGCTCGCTGACCGGACAGCAGAACTGGTACCGGCTGCACTTCAAGGTGGCGCCGGAATACGCCGGCCGAAAGTTCGCGCTGAATCTCGAAGGCACGCACACCGGCGTCCAGGTCTTCATCAACGGCGTGCTGCTGCCGGGCATCAGCGACGTCGCCGCCGACGCGCAGGCGACGCACGTGGTCGGCTTCGTACCGGTCGTCGTCGATCTTTCGCCGTATCTGCATGCCGACGGCGTCACCGACAACGTCATTGCCGTGGACGTCTCGCGCGGCGACAACTGGTTCGAGAATCCCAACTTCTCCGGCGCGTTCCGCTTCGGCCAGGCGATGGCGGGTCTGTTCCGCAAGGTCTATCTGGTCGTGACCAATCCCGTCCACATTCCGCTGAACGTCTACTCGAACCAGCGGACCTGGGGCACGTACGTCGGCACCGTGTCGGAGGTTTCAGCTGCGCAAGGAACGGCGACGGCCGCCTCGGCGATCGTCGAAGTGCACACCAACGTGCTCAACGAAACGACGTCGCCGCAGCAAGTCACCTTGACCACGCAGATCGTCGACGCGAGCGGGCACGTGGTCGTGACGGCGCCGCCGCTGACGCAGACGATCGCGCCGATGACGCCGCTCGATTTTCCCTCGTCGCCGGAGCCGATGTTCCGCCAGCAGATCACCGTGCCGAACCCGACGCTGTGGTATCCGAACAATTCGACCTACGGCACGCCGTATATGTACAAGGTCTATCACATCGTCAGCGTCGACGGCGTGGTGGTCGATTCGGCGCAGAGTCCGCTCGGCATCCGCACGATCACCTGGGACGCCAATCTTCCGTATTTCAACGGCCACCCGATGTACCTGTGGGGCGGCTCGGGCCGCTACGACTATCCCGCGCTCGGCTCTTCGGTACCGGAAGAGCAGGAGTGGCGCGATCTAGCGCAGATCGCCGCGCAAGGCGGCAACGTCTGGCGGCCGGGACATTCCACGAGCAGCGAAGAACTCGTCGCTGCGGCAGACGCCTACGGCATCATGATCGACCAGCCGAGCGGCGACGGCGAAGGTTCGTTCAACAATCCTTCCGCGGACGACACGACGCTGAAGGAAGAAATCCATCGCGACATGATCATCCGCGATCGCAGTCATCCGTCGATCCTCGATTGGGAGGAAGACAACGGCGGCAACAATCTCGATCTGGCGACCGCGCTGGACACGATGGAACGCGCGTGGGATTCGATCAATCCGCGCGCGCAGGCGTCGCGCGCCTACCTGCCCGCGTACGCATACCTGGACTTGTGCGACGGCGCGGGCTGCGAGGTCGGCAACAAGCAGCACTATCCCAACAATCCGGCGTTCGGCGCCGAGTACTGGGACAACGTCGGTACGGGGCGCGGCCTCGCCTGGGACTACGAGCTCGCGTTCGCCGCGCCGTACCTCGACGACTGGCGCAAGGGCCGGGCCGCCAACGCGTTCGGCATGGCGCAGTGGTATTTCGCCGACTCGCCGGGCGAGGTCAGCCTGTACGCGGAGTTCCAGGACCAGCCGATGATGAGCAACTTCGTCCGCTCGCTCGGTTACTCGTCGGTGGACATGAACCGGTTCCCGCGGCTGCTCTACTACATCTATCAAGCCAACTGGGTGCCGTACTCGATCAAGCCGGTCGTGCACCTCGCGCATCATTGGAACCGCGCGTACGAGTACACGCCGGGCACGCCGCTTCAGGAAAACGCGTTCAGCAACTGTCCCAAGGTGCGTCTGCTGATCAACGGCGTGGCGAAGGATCCGCTGACGCAGGTGCCGCTCGACGACCAGGCGCCGAACCCGTGGAACATCGCTTCCAACACCAACCTGACCCAGAACACCACGGTCATGCCCGGCCAGGTGCACTGGATGGTGAACTGGGCGAGCGGCACGGTGACGGCACAGTGTCTGGACATCAACGGCAACGTCGTGGCCGGCGTTTCCGATACGAAGACGACGGCAGGCCCCGAAGCGAAGATCGTGCTGAGCGTCGTGCCGAACGTCACCAAGCCCGACGGCAGCCATTTCCAATGGACCGCCAACGGCGCCGATGCCGCCTTCATCGAAGCGCAGGTGCAGGACGCTGACGGTAACCTCGTTCCGACGGCGGCGGACAACGTCACGTTCGCCGTGACGGGGCAGGCGACCTACATGGGCGGCAGCCAGCAATACGTGGCCGACCCCGCGTGGACGTCGTACTACCAGGATGCGTTCTCCGAAGCGAACCGCAACGTGATCAACGGCGTGCCGTATGCGTTCTTCCACGCGCCCGGCGATCCGGAACTGAACTTCGAAGGTGGCTTGCAGAAGATCGCACTGCGCAGCACGTTCACGCCGGGCAACGTGACGGTGACGGCCACCGCGCCGGGCCTAGCCAGCGCGAGCGTGCAGCTGGCATCGGTCGCGCCGGCGGCGCCGGTACTGACGCAGGCGCCGGCGATCATCGTGCCGCCGGTCAGCGTCGCGGTCACCGAAGGCTTTCCGGCGACCTTCAGCGTCGCGGCGAGCGGGTCGGGCACGCTGAGCTATCAGTGGTATGCGAACGACAACGCGATCCAGGGCGCGACCGGGACGAGCTACACGACGCCCGCGACGACGCTTTCGCAGAGCGGCGAGTCGTTCAAGGTGAAGGTCAGCAACAACCTCGGCGACACGACGTCGGACGAAGTCGTGCTGACCGTCGTGCCGGCCGCTCCCGTCGTCATCACGACGCAACCGGTTTCGCAAATGGCCGTGATCGGACAAGCCGCCACGCTGACCGTGGCGGCGACCGGATCGCCGACGCTCAACTACGCGTGGTACGAGAACGGCACGCAGGTCGCGTCCGGTCCGCAAGCCAGCTATACGACACCGGTGCTGACGAGCACGGGCGTCGACACGTTCTACGTCATCGTCAGCAATCCGCTCGGCCAACAGCAATCCAACAGCGTGACGTTGACCGTCAATCCGGCCGTAGCGGTCGGCTTCGCCACCCAGCCTGCGGACCAGACCGTCGCCGTCAATCTGCCGGTGCAGTTCGTCGCCGTCGTCAACGGATCCGCGCCGTACACCTACCAGTGGAAGTTCACGCCGCCGGGCGGCGCGGCGACGATCCTCGCGAGCGATACGCAGACCTCGAACACGATCACCTACACGATTCCGGCGATGAGCGCGGCCAAGGTCGGCGCGTACAGCGTGACGGTCGACAATGCCGCGCGTGCGCCGGCCACCAGCAACACCGCGCAGCTCACGCTGGCGCCGCCCGGCATCAACCTCGCGCTCTACAAGACGGCAACGTCCAGCAGCAGCGAGAACGCGTGCAACGACGGCACCACGACACCGCCGTACACCGGTGTGAACTGTCTCGGCGCGGAGAACGCCGTCGACGGCACGACGACGACACGCTGGGGATCGGCGACCGCGGGCGCACCGCCGACACCGCCGGTTCCGGGCGTCGATCCGTCCTGGCTGCAGGTCGATTTCGGATCGACGCTGTCCTTCAACACGGTCGTCATCACGTGGGAGGCTGCGTACGCGACGCAGTACCAGATCCAGTACACCAACGCGGATCCGGCAACCAATCCCACCTGGGACGTCGCGACGACGAATCCCAATGGTGCCGGCGGCACCGAAACGTTGAATTTCCCGACCGTGCAGGCGCGCTACATCCGCATGCTCGGCACGCAGCGCGTCACGCAGTACGGCTATTCGATCAAGGAATTCGCCGTCTACAACCTCGCGCAATGCGGCGGTCCGGCGGAGCGCTACAGCATCGATCCGTCCAATCCCTTGCTGGTCACCGACAACGCGAGCGGACTGACGTGGACGCGCACGATCGAGACCTACGCAGATCCGAACGCGCAATTCACCGGCATCGACGCGGCCAACTATTGCGCGAGCATCAGCATGCGCCTGCCGACGCAGTCCGAGGCCTTGGGCATCAGCGGCAACAACAATGCCACCTGCGCGTTTCCCGGCGTGTGGAGCACGTGGACGTCCACGGTCGATCCGGAAGATCCGAACGAAACGGCGATCGTCGATTTCGACGGCACCATGTCGTGGAACGTCACCAACAACTATCCGGGCCAGACGCTCTGCGACAGCGGAGTTCCGATTCCGCAGGCGCCGGTGATCCAGACCCAGCCGCACGCGGTATCGGTGACGGTGGGGCAGACGGCGACGTTCACGGTGGTCGCCAGCGGAACGCCGGAGCCGACGTACCAGTGGTTGCGCGGCGGCACCCAGATCGACGGGGCGACCTCGGCGACCTACGTCACGCCGCCGGTGACGGCCGACGACGACGGCGTGTCGTTCAGCGTGAAGGTCACCAACGCCAGCGGATCGGCGACGAGCAACGATGCCGTGCTGACGGTGACGAGCGACGAGATCTTCCAGAACGGCTTCGAAGCGGGAGCCTCTACCGTGTCGCCACCGAGCGACCAGACGGTGACCATCGGCAGGACGGCGCAGTTCTCGGTGACCACGACATCGCCCAACCCGACGTACCAGTGGCAGAAGAACGGCACCGCCATTGCAGGTGCCAATGCGGCAACGTACATCACGCCCCCGGCGACCGCCGCCGACGACGGTGCACGGTTCAACGTCGTCGTAGCGAGCGGTGGTAGCACGTCGCCCTCGGCGAGCGCCGTCCTGACGGTCGACAGCGCTCCGTCCTATGTGAACTATCCGGGCTTCATCGGCACGGACTTGAACAATGACACGCGCGGCGCCTGGCAGGACAGCCAGATCTACATCACGGTGCTCGGCAACGACCCGGCGACGGGCGCGCTTTCGCACGTGAGCGCGGACGGCACGCTGACGCCGTGCAGCGTCGCCGACAACACCGCGCCCGATGCCGTGACGGCGCCCAACGGGCACACCTATCCGAACTACGCGTTTACGTTGGCACAAAGCAATTCATTGAAATTGCCGCCGATTTCGTCGGGCCGGATCTTCGTGTCGCTGGGCTCGCCTCTCTACATGTCGATCGTGGGCGGTTCGAACGGCAACATCGGCTACGCCGGCCCCAATCCGCTGAACGCGACCGACCCCAACATCAACATCCACTACGACTGGTACGAGTTCACCTACGGCGCCAACGGCGGCATCTACATCAACACCACGCAGGTCGACCAGTTCGGCCTGCCGCTGATGCTGGACGTATGGGGCGAAGGCGAGACCTTTCACAGGGAGACCGGCATCCCCGAGTCGATCGCTTCGATCGACGCGGAGTTCGCCGACGAAACGCCGGCCGTCTTCCACGCGACACCCGTCTCCCCGCTGCGCATCTTTTCGCCGGCGAACAGCACCTTCAATACGGGACAGGCGAACGGCACGTACTTCGACGGCTACGTCGACGAGGTGTGGACGTACTACGCGACGCACACCTTGACGGCTTTGCTCTACGGAGGAAGCCGCGAGTTCGTCGGCAACACGCAAGGCGACCAGTTCGTGTTCACCGAGGTGAACCTCGGCAACGGCGCCTATGTCGGCGGCACCTACGCGATCCAGAGCAAGCCGACGACGCAGGACATCCTCTATTGCCGAGGTCCGCTGGCGACTGGCAACAGCGTGGAAGGCGCGCTCGAAGCGCAGTTCTGTGCCGCGTTCAACCGCCATGTGATGGAGGACTACGCGGCCTGGACGCTCCCGGCCGATTACTACCAGGCAGCGCCCGCCAACTATTACGCGCAGTTCTGGCATCGCCACAGCGTCGACGGTCTGGCCTACGGCTTCGCCTACGACGACGTGAACAACCAGAGCTCGACCATCGTGTCGCCGACGCCGGAGCACATGGCGTTGGGTGTGGGCTACTAGCGACACCTTCGGTGGCCGCTGCAGTGGATTGCGCTCACCGCGATCGGGTGAAATCGACGAATGCTCGAAGCGGCGCGGGCAGGTGACGGCGCTCGGGGTAGTACAGAAACGGACCGCCGAACGTTTGTCGCTAGGGCTCCAGCACGGGTTCGAGCGCGCGGCTGCTGCTCACCTCGCGTGACTGGATTCTTCGCGCGACACTTTCAGTGCTTCTCCGCGCATGCACGCAGGCGCAGCGCGAAACGACGACTCGATCGTGCTGCCCCGTTGCACGTGACCTCGTGTCCTTACTCGCTCGATCCGCTCGCGTCCTTCACCGTCTCCCATTCCAACCCGAACCGCGCCAGATATTTCCGCAAGCGATCCGCGTCATTCGTGCTCGAACGTTGCGTTCGCGAGGCCGCGAACAGCTCGCGCCCCGCCTGCGACAGCGACCGCGCGCGCCGGCACACGGCAAGCACGTCTTCGAGCTGCACGCGATCGAATCGGTCCAAGGCCGCCGCGCGGTCGCCGAGCAGTGCAACGAGCAGCCCGTCCTTCGGGTCCGACGATCGCGACCATTGGCGGCGCAGGCGCGCGATCTCCTCGTCGACCAGGCCCTTCTGGATGCGGCCGCCGACGGCCAGCGTCGCCATGCGCATCACCGAGGCACCGAGGTCGCGGAAATTCCCGCTCCATGCCGCGTCGCCGGCGGCGGCGAATTTCAGATACGTGTCGCGCGCTTCCTTGTTGAATGTGACGCGCTGGTGCGTCTGCCTTGCATGGCGCTCCAGCTCGAAGTCGAGATTGGGCTCGATGTCCTCCACGCGTTCGGCGAGGCCGGGCAGGCGATAGGTCCACACGTTGAGCCGCGCGAGCAGGTCGTCGCGGAAGCGCCCTTGTTCGACGCCGATCTGCAGGTCGCGATTGGTGCCGGCGATCAGCTGGAAATCGCTCTCGACCTCCCTGTCGGAACCGGCGGGCAGGAAGCGCTTTTCTTCGAGCGCGCGCAGCAGCATGGCTTGCTCGTCTTGGCCGAGTTCGCCGATCTCGTCGAGGAACAGCAGGCCTTGGTGTGCGGATCGCAGCAAGCCGGCGCGATCGGTGTTCGCGCCGGTGTAGGCGCCTCGGACGTGACCGAACAGCGTGCTCATCGCGCCGTCGCCGCGCAGCGTCGCGCAGTTGACCTCGACGAATCTTCCGGCGAGCTGATGCTTCTGCTTCTTCAGCTCGAACACGCGGCGGGCAAGCTGACTCTTGCCGGCGCCGGTCGGTCCCATCAGCAGCATCGGCGACTTCGATCGCGTCGCCACGATCTCGATCTGCTCGATCATGCGATTGAACGCGGCGTTGCGCGTGGCGATGCCGCTCTTGAGAAGGTTGCGGTCTTCGAGCGTCTCCTGCTGGAAGCGCTGCGCGATGCGGTCGTAGCGCGACAGGTCGAGGTCGATGATCGCGAGGGTTCCCGGCGCCGAACCGTTCTGCTTGCGCGGCGGCGAGGTCTGCAGCAGGCGGCCGGGGAAATGATGGCTCTCGGTGAGCAGGAACCAGCAGATCTGCGTGACGTGCGTGCCCGTCGTGATGTGGACGTAGTAGTCCTCCTCCTCGGGCTTGAACGCGTAGCCGCGCAGGAAATCGTGCAGCGAGCCGTAGACGGTCTCGAAGTCCCAGGGGTCGGCCAGATAGATGTCGTGCTCGTTGACCGTCGTCTCCGGCGAGATCTGAGCCAGGTCGGCTCGCACGACGTCGGCCAGCTTGCTGTAGCGGCGCTGGTCGACCATCAGCTCGAGCCGATCGAGGACGAAGTCCTCCTGCATGCCCATCGAGACCGTGGGGCGCCACTTTTCCCATCGGCCGGGGCCGACGCCGGCGTCGAGCTGGGTGCCGAGCATGCCGATTACGACTTGTCGCTTCATATGATCCAAATAGATAAGAAACGCGCTGTCAGGATATCAAACGGCAGAAGCGAAGTGTGGCGGTGATGGCCTTTGAATTCAACTTTTCGGTTATTAATCAATCGCATATACGTGAACTTCCGCGCTTGGCATCGTCGTTGCTCTCCCAGGATAGGACTCAGGGGGGAAGCGCGATGGCCAACATCAATCTGTTTGCATCGATTCGCGGCGCGATGCAGCGCGCCGCCACGGCGAAGAACGAGGCCGGCGGCGCGGCCTACGAGCGCGACCCGAGCGCGGCATTGGCGCTGTACGCGGCGACGGGCTGCCTCAACGGCACGTTCTATGCGAACGACGAAACGCAGCTCGATCACGTGCTGCGCCTGTGCGGCGAGGTGACGACGGAGTTCGTCGCCAAGACGGCGGTGTATGCGCGGCAGAAGGCGCATATGAAGGACATGCCGGCGCTGCTGCTGGCGACGCTGACGATGCGCAATCGCGACCTATTGGAGCGTGCGTTCGCGAAGGTCGTCGACAACGGGCGCATGCTGCGCAACTTCGTGCAGATCGTCCGCAGTGGCCGGGTCGGCCGCAAGTCGCTCGGATCGCTGCCGAAGCGGCTGGTGCAGCGTTGGCTCGAACAGGCGTCGGTCGACGCGATCATCGCGGCCGCCGTGGGGCAGCAGCCTTCGCTGGCCGACGTGATCAGGATGGTGCATCCCAAGCCCGCGAACGCCGAGCGCGAAGCGTTGTATGCGTGGATCGTCGGCAAGCCTTGCAGCATCGACGCGTTGCCGGCCAAGTTGCGTGCGTTCGAGGCGTTCAAGGTAACGGCGGAGGGCGAACTGCCGGACCTGCCGTTCCAGTACTTCACGTCGTTGAAGTTGGATCGGGCGCAGTGGACAGCGCTGGCACGCCATGCTTCGTGGCAGACGCTGCGCATGAACTTGAATGCGTTCGCGCGCCACGGCGTGTTCGACGACGCGGCCGTCACCGCCGCGTTGGCTGCGCGCTTGCGCGATCCGCACTCGATCGAGCGCGCCCGTGTGCTGCCGTATCAGTTGATGACCGCGTACCTGGCCGTCGGCAACGGCGTGCCCGCCGCGATCAAGGAGGCGCTGCAGGATGCGATGGAAATCGCGACGCGCAACGTGCCGGTGCTGGTGGGCGACGTGTTCGTGGCGGTCGACGTTTCCGGGTCGATGCAATCGGCCGTGACAGGTGTTCGCAAAGGCGCAACCACCGTCACGCGCTGCGTGGACGTGGCGGCGCTGCTCGCGGCCCGCGTGCTGCGGGTCAATCCGCAAACGCGGGTGCTGCCGTTCGACACGAGCGTGCATGCGATGGACCTGAATCCGCGCGATTCGGTGATGACGCAGGCGCAGCGGTTGGCCGGTGTGGGCGGCGGCGGAACGAGCATCAGCGCGCCGCTGGCGCAGATCAATCGCCGCAACGCGAAGGTCGACTTGCTGGTCGTGGTGTCCGACAACGAAAGCTGGAAGGACACGCGCTGCGGCACGGCGACCGAGACGATGCGCCAGTGGGCGCGCATCAGGGCGCGGTGCCCGCGAGCTCGCATGGTCTGCATCGACCTGCAGCCGACGGCGACGAGCCAGGCGGTCGAGTCGGCGGATGTGCTGCACGTGGGCGGTTTCAGCGACGCGGTATTCGATGTGGTGGCGGCGCATGCCGCCGGTGGAGGTGCCGCGTCGCATTGGACGGAGCAGATCGAATCGATCGCGCTCTGAGGTTTGCCCGGCGGGCAATGGGGCCCGCCGGGCCGGGCGTGGCGCGTGCGAATGCGATCGTGACTACACAGGTCCAGCCGGTTCGAATCCGGCGTCACGATCAGACTTGTCGCACGAGCTGCGTGGAAGGTTGGCGGCCGGTGTGCCGCAAATGCCGATGAAACTACATCACGTCCTGGTCGCGGGTTCGATTCCCGCTCGCCGCAAGGCGGTAGCTCAGTGGTAGAGCAGGAACTGTTTCATCACTGCCCTTGTTGCGGCACACCGGCCTTGGTTGGAAGGGATCGTCGAACGAATGCCGGCGGGACCTGCGAGGCCGTCCTTCGGGATTGGGTTCGAGGCCCGGTCGTGATTCGGCGGCGCGGCAGCGCCTTCGACGATCGGATGGTTTCGCCACGCTTCGTCGCTGCACTTCTCGTGCGCATGCGGACTCGCATTCCGGATGCGTCGTTTCAATGAATCCAAGTAGGATCAAGCCATGAAAACGTCGAACTACGATGTCATCCACGAGGCCGGTGCGGTGCCGATCAAGCTGTGGACGCGCGGTGTGCCGCTGGAGGACGAGGCGCGTCGTCAGCTGCAGAACATCGCGAAGCTGCCTTTCATCCACGGCTGGATCGCGGTGATGCCGGACGTGCACCTCGGCAAGGGCGCGACCGTCGGCTCGGTCGTGCCGACGATCGGCGCGATCGTGCCGGCTGCGGTCGGCGTCGACATCGGCTGCGGCATGATGGCGGCGCGCACGTCGCTGACCGCCGACGATCTGCCGGACACGCTGGCGCCGATCCGCAGCGCCATCGAGCGCGCCGTGCCGCACGGCCGCAGCGCCGGCCGCGGTCGCGACAAGGGGGCGTGGGATACGCCGCCGGATGCATCGCTCGATCGATGGTCGGGTCTGGCGACGGACCTCGAGCGCATCGTCGATCGTCATCCGCGCCTGAAGAACACCAACAACCTCAACCATCTCGGCACGCTCGGTACCGGCAATCACTTCGTCGAGGTGTGCCTGGACGAGGACGACCGCGTGTGGTTCATGCTGCACTCCGGTTCGCGCGGCGTCGGCAACGCGATCGGTACGCACTTCATCGAGCTCGCCAAGAAGGACATGCAGCGCTGGATGATCAACCTGCCCGATCAGGACCTGGCGTATCTACCGGAAGGCAGCGAGCACCACGGCGACTACGTGTTCGCGGTCGACTGGGCGCAGCGCTTCGCGCGCAACAACCGCGAGATCATGATGCAGCACGTCGTCGATGCGGTGCGCAAGGTCATCAGCAAGCCGTTCGACGCGACCGCCGAGGCCGTCAATTGCCATCACAACTACGTCAGCCGCGAGCACCATCTCGGTAAGGACGTTTTCGTGACGCGCAAGGGCGCGGTGAGCGCGCGCGCGGGCGAGCTCGGCATCATCCCCGGCAGCATGGGGGCGAAGAGCTTCATCGTGCGCGGCCTCGGCAACGCCGACAGCTTCCACAGCTGCAGCCACGGTGCCGGTCGCGTCATGAGCCGCACGCAGGCGCGCAAGCTGATCAGCGTGGAAGATCACGTCAAGGCGACCGCCCACGTCGAGTGCCGCAAGGATGCGGATGTCGTCGACGAGTCTCCGGCGGCCTACAAGCCGATCGAGGCGGTGATGGCGGCGCAAAGCGATCTGGTGGAAATCATGCACACGCTGCGACAAGTGGTGTGTGTGAAGGGATAGGAGAGGGGCGGGCCGCCGGTCCGCCCCGGAGAAGAAAAATGGACCGTATCGAAATCGATGGTGCCGCGGGCGGCGGCCAGCTGTTGCGTACCGCCCTGACATTGAGCCTGTGCACGGGAACCGCGTTCGACATGCGCGGCATTCGTGCGCAGCGCACGCGTCCCGGACTGATGCGCCAGCACCTGACCGCCGTAGCGGCGGCAGCGCGCATCGGCAACGCAAACGTGTTCGGGGCCGAGCCCGGTGCTACGACGCTCGCGTTCGATCCGGGCGACGTGGCGCCCGGCGCGTACCAGTTTTCGATCGGTACCGCCGGTTCCGCCACGCTCGTCCTGCAAACGGTGCTGCCCGCGCTGTGGCGTGCCGGCAACGCGTCGGAGATCGTACTGGAGGGCGGCACGCACAACCCGATGGCGCCGAGCGCGGATTTCCTGGCGGATACGTATCTGCCGACGCTCGCTCGCATGGGCATCGAGGCACGAATCCACCTGGAGCGGCACGGCTTCTATCCGGCCGGCGGCGGGCGCATCGTCGCGAGCGTCGATCCGTGCACCCGGCCGTCGCCGCTCGCAGCCATCGATCGTGCGGCGTCGCCCACGCTGACGGCAACCGCATTGATCTCCGCATTGTCGGAAGACATCGGGCTGCGCGAACTCAAGGTGGTCGCGCGCCACTTCCAGCTCGACGAGTCCGCGCTGACGCTGCACCGCGTTTCACAGGCGATCGGTCCCGGCAACGCGCTAGTCGTGCGCGTGGACCAGGGGGGCCACGTCGAGACCTTCACGGGCTTCGGCGAGCGCGGCGTGTCGGCCGAGCAGGTGGCCGAGTGCCTCGTACGCGAAGTGCGCGACTACATCGAGTCTGGCGCGCACGTAGGGCCCCATCTCGCCGACCAGCTGCTCCTGCCGATGGCGCTTGCCGGAAGCGGCGAGTTCATCACGACGGCTCCGACCGACCACTTGAAGACGAACGCCGCGTTGGTGGAGAAGTTCCTTCCTGTGGAGATCGATTGGGAGCAGATCGACAAGCGCTGCTGGCGGGTCGTCGTGCGTTCGTGAGGCGCGGTGACGCGTCCTCGCGATCGCAGACGAATTCGCTGCCGATCTCCGGCAAATCCAGGATGGTTTGACGCTGCGGTCGGCGGGCGCTGCGCTGCGCGCCTTGGGCGTCTGCGCCGCCTCATCGAGGCGGCGCGAAAGCGATGTCGAATTAGACAACAAGATAGTTGACAATCAATCTATGTGTTGATATTAATACTCCACGATGAGTATTCACAACACATTGCGCGTCGTCGACGCGGCCGGGCTCGATCCGGTGGCGGAGCGGGATCGGCTCGATCAGGTCTTCTTCGCCTTGTCCGATCCGCTGCGGCGGCAGATCCTCGAACGGCTCGACGGACAGGCGCTGCTCGTTTCCGAGCTCGCCGCGCCGTTCGCCATCTCGCTGCAGGCCGTGTCGCGGCATATCCAGGTGCTGGTGCGGGCCGGCCTCATCCAGCAGGAGCGCAGCGGCCGCATCAGCAAATGCAGCCTCGATGCGGGTCCGTTGCTCGATGCGGCCGTGTGGATGAACCGCTACAGCAAGTACTGGCAGCAGCAGTTCGACGTGCTCGCCGCGACATTGGCGGAGATCGACGAACGCAAGCTGCAACCGGCGCCGGCGAAGCCGCGCAAGAAAGCCGGTACGCAAAAGCCACGCCGCAAGTGAGCGCAACGGCAGGCGTCCGGAAGACCGAAACGAAGTTGTCGAATCGTATGGAGAGTGCCATGAACGAACATCAGATCGTCACTCACGACGAGTGGGTCGCCGCCCGAGCGCGCTTCCTCGCCAAAGAAAAAGCCTTCACGCACCAGCGCGAGGCGCTGAGCCGCGAGCGGCGCGAGCTGCCGTGGGAGCGCGTCGAGAAGCACTATCTGTTCGAAAGCGAACGAGGCAGGCAGACGCTGGCGGACCTGTTCGGCGGCCGCGGCCAGCTCATCGTCTATCACTTCATGTTCGAACCGGACTGGGACATCGGCTGCAAGGGCTGCTCGTTCTGGGCCGACAACTTCAACGGCGTCGTCGCGCATTTGAATCAGCGCGACGTCTCGATGGTCGCCACCTCGCGCGCGCCGCTGGCCAAGCTGCAGGCGCAGGCCAAGCGCTTCGGCTGGACGTTCAAGTGGGTTTCGTGCGTCGGCGACGACTTCAATGTCGACTTCAATGTCGGGTTCGATCCCGAGGCGCTCGCACGCGGCGATGCGTCCTACAACTACGGAAGCGAGAAGGTCTCGGGGCCGTCCAAGCCCGGGATCAGCGCCTTCATCAAGGACGGCGACAGCGTGTTCCATACGTATTCCACGTACGGACGCGGCCTCGACATGATGAACACCGCGTACCACTACCTCGACATCGCGCCGAAGGGACGCGACGAGGAGGGCCTGCCGTTTCCGATGGCGTGGGTGAACCATCGCGTCGCGTACGACGGCTGATTCGAATCGATTCCGGAGACCGCAGACATGAACTACACCGACGTCAACGGCAAACTTGCCGACTACCGCCGCCAGATCGCCGACATCCGCGAGAAGATGAGGGACACGCTCGCCACCGTCGAGCCGCAGGAGGTCCAGGACTATGAATTCGCCACGAGCGATGGCTTGGTTCATTTGTCCGAGCTGTTCGGCGACCAAGACGACCTGATCCTCATCCACAACATGGGAACGTCCTGCGCCTATTGCACGCTGTGGGCCGATGGCTACAACGGAATCCATCAGCACGTCGTCAAGCGTGCCGCCTTTGCCGTGTCGAGTCCCGATCGGCCGGAGATCCAGAAGAAGATCGCGCAGAGCCGCGGCTGGAAATTCCCGATGGTCAGCCACGCAGGCTCGACGTTCGCGGCGGACATGGGCTATGTGTCCGCGAACGGTGGATGGACGCCGGGCGTGTCGGTCTTCAAGCGCGACGGCGCGAGCATTGCGCGCGTTTCCGACACGGGCTTCAGTCCCGGCGACGACTATTGCACGCTCTGGCATTTCTTCGACTTGCTGCCGGGCGGCGTCGGCGAACCGTCGGCAGCGTCCAAGCCGTCGTGCTGTTCCGGCCGCTGATTCGAGGACTACGCCATGTGTCCGGGATGCATCGGTTCGGCGCTGCTGCTTCTGAGCAGCGCAGGTTCTGCGGGAGGACTCGCAGCCGCCTTCAAACTGCGTTCGATCCGTCGAACGCGAAGCGTGCGCGAGCGATCTGGTGCCGGGCAGCTTCGAGCCGGCGGCTGCGATCGCGAGACGGCGGCATTGCTACCGCAGCGGCAGCCGGGTCGATCGGCCTCCGAAGGTTGACGTCGGCAAGCACGGCGACGTCGACGCGACGATGCGCGCGTCCATCGCGGGTCTCGTCCATCCACGGGTTCCGGGCACTCGCTAGTCGGCCGCGTCGAAGCCGTTCGCGAAGATCGGGTCCAAGGACTGAGCGAAGACTTGCACGTTGGCATCGCTGGTCTTGTTCCAGCCGATGCAGCCCGGGCAATAGGTTCCGTCACCCGTCATCGTATTCCACGTGTAGACCGTCGCGTGGTTGCCCAGGAACAGAAAGATGTCGTCCGCTCCCATCTGGGGCGATCCGCTCGAGGCCGCATTCGATGCGTGCAGGCGCACGCCCATGGCGTCGGATCCCGATGCCGTCGACGGCCCATCGAGGAAATATTGATAGGTCACGCCGTTGTCGAGCGGAATGTCGACGCTGAAATCGATCTGGTACAGCTGCATGAAGTCGCCGGCCGACGTCTGGTAGCGCTCCGCGTTCGCGTAGGTCACCGGAATCGCGGTGTAGGTATTGGCGATGGCGCCGATCGGTCTTCCGGCCACGCCGCCGCGAAGATCGAGGCCGGCGCTGTCGGTCGACCACACGCGGATGGTCTTGACGATGTAAGGGCCGGCGAGGGGTAGCGTGAAGTCGTCGCCGGGCAGCCAGGGCGCGATCGGTGGCGTCTCGACGTCCGCCCATTCGACGTTGCTTCGGTCCGCACCGGCGGCATTGTTCAAGTTTTCCGTCGGCAGGCCCCGATCGAAGGCGAGCGCCTGCTCCGCCGGTGCCGTGGGCTGCCCAAACACCTGCACGTTGCCGTCGCTGGTCTTGTTCCAGCCGATGCAGCCCGGACAATAGGTTCCATCGCCGGTCATCGCATTCCACGTGTAGACCGTGCCGTCGTTGCCGAGAAACAGGAACGTATCGTCCGCGCCCATCTGGGTCGAACCGCTCAAGGCGGCATTCGACGCATGCAGGCGCGCGCCCATGAAATCCGTGCCCGACGCCGTCGCCGGTCCGTCGAGGAAGTATTGGTACGTGACTCCGCCTTCGAGCGGAATGTCGACGTCGAAATCGATCTGGTAGAGCGTCAGGAAATCGCCCGCGCCCGTTTGGTAGCTTTCGGAATTGACGTACGTCACCGGAGTTGCGGTGTACGTGCCGGCGATGACGCCGATCGGTTCTCCGGCCACGCCGCCGCGAAGACTCAGGCCGGCGCTGTCCGTCGACCACACGCGGATGGTCGTGACGACGTAGGATCCCGTGCCTGCGAGCGTGAAGTCGTCGCCGGGCAGCCAAGGGGTCTCCGGAAGCGTCTCGACATCGGCCCATTCGACATTGCTCTGGTCCGCGCCGGCCGCGTTGTTCAAGTTCTCGGTCGGCAGGCCGCGGTCGAAGACCAGGACCTGTGCAGCGGCCAGGTGCGAACCGGCGAACAGCGCGCTGCCGAGCACGAGGCCAGGCAACCGCATGGCCAGCCGGCGTTTCGGCGCGGTTGCGCCCACAAATCTCTTGCTCGAGTCGATACGCACAGTAGTCCCCTGGCATGCGTCGAACGGCAACCGATGCGCGACGCATCGATCGTCGTCCGAACGCGTGGTGCGCGCGCGCGAGCGCGCATCGTCGATGGCGGCGGCGACATTGCGGCTTCCCGACGCAATCGCCGCCCTCGTTCTCGATGGCCAAAGCAACATTGGCCACTCTTTTCACGCTTGCCACGATCGCGACTGCGGGGTGAATTGAGTGTGAAAATTTGTGTCAAGCGGCCAGATAGCGTTGCCAGCCTCGCTTGTTCAACCGAATCAGTTGCCCGACGGACACCAGGTAGGTGATCGCGACCGCGAGGGCGACCGCGGGCACGCGAGCGTCCGGCAGCAGCCACCAGGCGGCCGAGACCAGGGCGGTTCGCAGCAGTGCGTGAAGCAGCCCGACCGGGTGGTCCACGGTCCACGAAAAGACGATCCAGTGCATGCCGTAGCCGATGGCGATGCTCAACGAAAAGAACGCCGGAGCGAGAACGAGCAGCGGCAGGTGCACGGCCCACAGCAACGTGACCATCAAGCGGCAGAGCGCCGCCAATCGCAGCAGCGGATTGGCGGCTCCCCCGCCGATCTGCTCGCCGCGAACGCGGGCGATCGCGATCGAGATCGGGATCAACAGGAAGTAGCAGACGATGAGGGCGAGGTTGGCTCGCTCCAGCGGCGCTTGGAAGCTCGCGATCGCGGCAAGGGACCAGACGATGCAGCCGGTGATCGGCAGCGAGAGACATCCCTTGCGCCGGCGGATGAAGTCGGCGCGATAGTCGTCCAGCGTCAGGGGCGGCCCTGCGGTCGTTCCTGTTTCATCTCGTCCTGCGGCAGGCGTTGGGAATTGCGACACGATGCGGGGTCCCGTTCGGATCGGCGCGCGGCCGTTCGCGCCTGCTCCGGAATGGCGCAGGGTGCCGGCAGGGTCGTCAAGCGAGCCAGGAAAATCGTCCAGGCGAACGGGATCGGACGTTCAGCCGTCCGCAGCGGAGGACTCGCCGGTCGCCTCGGCGTGTTGCCGCCGGAATTCGCGTGGCGTGAGACGGGTATCGCGTCTGAAGGCGGCGTTGAACGTCGACTTGCTGCCGAAGCCGCAGCCGAGCGCAATGTCCAGCACGGTGCGGCGTTCGCGTGGATCGGCGAGACAGCGCTTGGCGGCGGCGAGGCGGAAGCCGCCGACGAATTCGGAAAAGTTCTGCTTCAGGTGCTGGTTCAGTGCTTGCGAAATATACGCGGCCGGCCAGCCGCTGTGCCGGCTCAACGCGGCCAAGTCGAGTTGCGCGTCGGCGTAGAGGTGTCGTTCGCGCATGAGGCGCACCAGGTCGTCGGCGACGCGTTCGCGCCCCGCCTCATCCAGCGCCGAACGCGCATATCGGGCACCGCCCGCGCCGGTATCGTCCGGCGTCTGGAATTGGGCGAAGGCCGGCATGCATTCTCGCAGTCCCCGCCATGTCAGGAAGAACAGGGCCGCGCAGAGGATGGCGTTCAGTCCGGCATCGGCGATGACGGCTTCCATACCGAACGAGGCCACCGCGACGCGCTTGATTCCGGCCACGGCCCAGAGGCCGGCGGTCATGGCGGTCGATACGCGAAGCCACGTCATGCGACTGGCCGCTTCGCGGGAAGAAACCGGTTCGACCGCGTCGTTCGCGGCGCGCGCGCGCCACGCGGCGGCCAGGAAATACGGAAAGCCCTGCACGACCCACGCGTGATAGGCGATCGAAACCAGCGCGCCGCCGATCGGCTGGCGCTCGAAACCCGGCCACGCCGCGTTCGCCAAGCCCAAGGCGAACGTTGCGAGGAACGGCATGCCATGCCAGGCCCAATCCTTCGCCGGCCAAGCGTCGGCCGTCCGGACCTGCGCAAGCACGTACACGTAGAACAGCGGGCCGAGCAGATAGCACGTCGAGACGCCGATCGAATGAATCCAGCGAATGTCCGTCGGCGACAGCCATTCGCTCCAGCCGATGATCGACACGCTCGACAGCGTGGCGAGCGTCACGCACGCGAAGAATGCCGCGAAGCGAAGAGCCGATCTCGTGCGGGCGAGGGTCAACCCGAGCAGCGTGTTCATGGCGCCCGAGCCTGCGAGCACGATGGCACCGGTGAGTTCGAAGGTCGCGAGCGGGCTCATGACATCCGCCGCGCCGCGCGCTGAAAGGAAGAACGGTTCACGCGGGCGACGCTCCCTGGCGGTGATCGTGCAGTGTCTGCGCAGGATATCGGCAGAACGCGCGTAGCGACTTGCATTGCACCCGAAAACTTCGAGCGTACGCATCCCGCCAAGGGGTGGGCCGGTGCTCGCTGCCCAGCCGCGCAACACGCGGGGGGAGTGCGGCGGCGGTCGATCGGTCGCCGGAAACCCTCGCATGCGCACCCGTTCGATACGTCGAACGGTACGTAAGCCTGAAATTTCTACCGTTCAATTATTTCATTTATAGGAATAGTGAATGCCAAAATATAGGCATTCACTCGAATATGGAAAGATCGCAGACTGCTCGGCACCGGCCAACCACCGGCCGACGGCGGCACTTCCGCTCGCCGTAGACATTGCCGAGGTCCATCATCATGAGCAGCGAACAGAAAGTAGCCATCATCACCGGCGCATCGCAGGGTATCGGCGCCGCCTTGGTCAAGGCGTATCGGGAGCGCAACTTCCGCGTCGTGGCGACGTCCCGCTCGATCCAGCAGGGCAGCGATCGCGACATCGTTGCCGTGCCCGGCGACATCGGCGATGCGGCGACGGCCGGGCGCGTCGTGCAGGAGGCGATGTCGCGCTTCGGACGCATCGACACGCTGGTCAACAACGCCGGCATCTTCATCGCCAAGCCGTTCACCGACTACACGGAGGAAGACTTCCGCTCGAAGATCTCGACTAACCTGGCCGGATTCTTCTACGTGACGCAGCGCGTGGCGGCGCAGATGCTGAAGCAGGGCTCCGGCCACATCGTCAGCATCACCACCAGCCTGACCGACAACGCGGTCGCCGGCGTGCCGACGGTGCTCGCCAACTTGACCAAGGGTGGCATCAACTCGGCCACGAAGGCGCTCGCGATCGAGTACGCGACCCGGGGCATCCGCGTGAACGCTGTTTCCCCCGGCGTCATCAAGACGCCGATGCACGGCCCGGAAAGCTACGAGTTCCTCGCCGCGCTGCACCCGGTCAAGCGCATGGGCGAAACTCGCGACGTCGTGGAGGCCGTTCTCTACCTGGAGTCCGCACCGTTCGTCACGGGCGAGATCCTGCACGTCGACGGCGGCCAAAGCGCCGGCCACTGAAGGAGCACACCATGCCGATCGTCACCATCCAGGTCACCCGCGAAGGATCCGGCCCCGGCCGCGATTCCGTCACCGCCGAAGAAAAAGCCCGGCTGATCGCCGGCGTCAGCCAGCTGCTGCTCGACGTGCTCAACAAGCCGCTCGAATCGACCTTCGTCGTCATCGAGGAGGTCGACACCGAGAACTGGGGCTGGGGCGGCCTGCCGGCCCTGGAGTACCGCAGGCGAAGGGCTGAAGGTGGTGGTGGGTAGGTAGACCAGGGGCCGCGTAACGGCGCGGCCCCCTCGGTTGGATCAAGCGCAGCGCAACAGGCCGACAAAGCGCCGCATTTAGTGGGATGGACGTGGCAAGCAGGCGGAGTGCCTGTCCTCCTCGACGTCATTCCCGCGAAAGCGGGAATCCAACGTGCTCTGCCACGTTGTCATGAGCTGCACAGCCCATGGATTCCCGCCTTCGCGGGAATGATGCCTTCTTGAACGTGTGGCGGTTGCACGCGCCGCGACATCAAAACGTCTGGCGGTTGCGCGCGCCGCAACATCGGCGGCGATCCGCGTCACTGCGGAAACGCTCCGGCCTCCGTCGACAACCGCGCGAACTCGGCGCGCAGGCGCGGCGCGGCGAAGTCGATGAAGGCGCGAACCTTCGGCACCGACATGCGGCCGTAGGGCGTGACCAGATGCACCGGCAGGGCGGGAGGTTCCGCATCGCGCAAGACGATCTTGAGCGAACCGTCCTGCACGCGCTCGGCCACGTGGTAGGTATACAGCCGCGTCAGACCGCGACCGGCCACGGCCGATGCGAGCGCGGCGCGAACGCTGTTGACGACGAGCCGCGGCTTGAAGTGAACCGATCGCGCAATCGAACTGCCGGCAGACGGCGGAAACACCCACGTGTCCTGTCCGAAGTGCGTGGTGGTGACGATGGCGTGCCGAGCGAGGTCCGCCGGCTCGACGATGCGCGAATGCGCGGCCAGATAACGTGGCGACGCCACGACGACGCGCTTGACGTCGCCGCCGACGCGGACCGCGATCATCGAGGAATCGGGAAGCTCGGCGACGCGAAGCGCGATATCGATTCCTTCGTCGACGAGGCTGGCGTGGCGGTCCAGCAGCACCAGGTTGACCGAGACGGCGGGGAACGCGTCGAGGTAGGCATCGACGATCGGTCGCAGGATTTCCTCGCCGCTGATCGGCGGCGCGGTCAGCGTCAGCGTTCCGCGCGGCGCGGTGCGCTCGCCGGCGACCGAGAGGTCGGCTTCTTCGAGATCGGTCAGCACGCGCCGGCAGGCCGCCACATAGCGCTCGCCGGCCTCGCTCAGCCGGATCGAGCGCGTGGTGCGATGCAGGAGCTCGGTGCCGGCGTGCGCTTCGAGGAAGGCAATCGCCCGACTGACGGCGGCGGGCGAACGACCGAGCTTGCGTCCGGCCCCGGCGAGGCTGCCTTCGTCGACGGCCGCCACGAACACCTTCATCGCTTCGATGCGGTCCATTTCGGCTCTTGCGCCATTCGAAGGAGGGGGAGCCGATGGTCGAACATCGCATCGGTTCGAGCAATGGCGCTTCCCTGGGAGTTCGTCGTGCCCGGCAGCGGCGACCCGCCGCGTCGCGCGCGCTTCGGTGCTACGGTCGCACTCCCGTCTATGGCAATCCGATTCGCTTCGCCAAGGCGACGAATCGAGGATCGGCGCGCAGCGGATCCCAGCGGCGATCGACTTTGAGAAAGGCCATGCGCACGTCGCGTTCGTCGTAGGCACGGTTCAACCATGCCAGCGTCTGGTCGGTATCGCCAAGGGCGATGTAGATCGTCGCGACGCTGGTTGCCGGAACGTATTGCTGTGTGGCCTTACTCGATAGCTCATCGAGCAGGGCTCGCGCGCCGGCGCGATCGCCGGACGTGGCCAGCGCGTAGCCGAGCATCGAAACGGCCTGCATGCTGCCGTTGGAATGATCGCGCGCGTGCGTGAATTCGGCGATCGCTGCGGGATAGTCTTTCGCGCCGAGCGCGAAGTTGCCGCGCACGTAGTGCGCGATCCAGAAGTCGGGATCGATTTCCAACGCTCTGTTCAAGAACGCGCGCGCTTCATCGGCTCGATGCGCTCCGGCAAGGAAACCCGCGGTGATCGTGTTCACCAGCGGCGACAGCGGATCGAGCTCGCGCGCCAAACGGCCCTGCTCGACCGCATCGGCATCGCGTCCAGTGTTCGAAAGAAGATGGCCGTAACCCAAGTGCGCCTCGGCCACGCTGGGATTGAGCTCGATCGCGCGACGAAACTCCTTTTCCGCGGCGCCCCAGTCCCAGTCGTACCAGAACGCCACCCAGCCGAGTACCGAGTGCGCTTCGGCGACCTCGTCGTCGATCTCCAACGCCTTGTTGGCGGCGGCCTTGGCGAGCGCAAACGCCTCCTTCGGATCGACGTCGCTGGTGATCGGCAGGCGCCGGTAGGCTTCGGCCAATTCGGCATGCGCGAGCGCGAACGTCGGGTCGAGATCGATCGCCTTGCGGAAGGCAGCCATCCCCGCATGGATTTCCGGCGGCGTCGCCTTGCCGATGCGATAGCGTCCCTGCAGATACAGGAGGTAGGCGTCGGAATTGCGCGTATAGCCCGCCTTCATCGCGCGTTGCTCGCCGCTGTCGAGCCTGAGAGCGAGCGCGGTCGCGACTTTCTGTGCGATGGCGTCCTGCAAGGCGAACACGTCGGTGAAGTTCTCGTCGAACGTGCCGGTCCACAGTGCCGCACCGTCCGGCATGCCGAGCAGGCGCGCACTCACATGCACGCGATCGCCCCGACGCTGGACCTGGCCTTCGAGTACGGAACCGACGGCCAGTTCGCGCCCAGCGGCCAAGGGGTCCTGGTCGAGGCTGTCGAACTTGCGCACCGAGCCGAGCGAACGCACGCTCAGGCGCCGGTTGTTGCTGAGCTTGTTGATCAGCGTGTCGGCCATGCCGAGCTCGAGCACTTCGTCGCGATCGCCCGGCAGCAGCGGCTTGAACGGCAGTACCGCGATGTTGGTCGTCGCGGCCGCAGGGGCGTTCGTGCTCCGATGCTGCACAAACCAGGCGCCGCCCGCGACCAGGCCGATCGCCAGTACGCCAGCCAGCGCGAGCCAGCGAGGCGTGCGGCTGGCGAAGGATGGCCGGATCATCCCCTCAGGCGCCGATGCCGGCACGACGACGGACGCTGCCGGCGCCTGCGTCGATGCATCTCCTGCGCCGTGCGCTTCGAACACCGGCCGCACTTCGGCGACGAACCGATAGCCGCGTCCCGGTTCCGTCACGATGTAGCCGTGGCCGTCCGACTCTGCGCCGAGCACCTTGCGCAAGGTCGAGATGCTCTGGGTCAGGTTGTTGTCCTCGACGACGCGGCCGGGCCAGATCGCCGCCAGCAGTTCGTCCTTGCCGAGCGACGTGCCGGCATGCCGCACCAGATAGAGCAGGGTGTCGAAGACGCGAGCAGTGAGCGTGACCGGCGCGCCGTCGCGGCGGCTCAACCGCCGCGCGACGGCGTCGATGCGGAATTCGCCGAACGTATAGCAGCGAGGCTCAGGGACGTTCATGCCGGAATTCAGAAGTTTTTAGAAAGTTTCAGCGCCATTCTAAGGATTTTCATGACGTCCACGCGTGAGGCTCGACCTGCGGCAGCGAACGGGCCGCGTCGACAAACACCTTGGAGGTCGCCCATGAACGCTTCGCCTGGCAACGCACGCGATACGGTATCGATCATCGCCGACTCATATGGCGCACTCACCCGCCGCCGATACAGAAGGGGAGCGCCCGCGTGCGGATCGACCGCCGGCGCCAGGCTCCTGACCGTCGCAGCAGCGGGTCTGTTCGCACTATCGGCCCACGCCGGCGACTCGCGCGGCGGCCCCGACCTCGCCTTCGATTGCGCGGCTGTGCATCTGCCGAGCCAGCAGGACGTCGCGCGCCTGCTCGGCATGCACAACTTCCATCAGGCCTATCGCGCACGGGAACGTCTCCTGCAGGACGTCCGCCGCGAGTGCCTGCGCGGCGTAGGACAGGTCGTAGTCAAGGCAGACGACCGCCCCAGTTCGGCAACTGTCGCCGAGCTGGCCGAGTCGCAATGAGGGCCGTCGAAGACTCGGCTCATCGATCGGCAACAGCCTTCGCGATCGCGCGGATCGACCGCGCTCCGAACGCGTCATGGCTCGAGCTGGTCAATGCACGGGCGCGGCGAGAACGAAGGAGAACATCGATGAATCGAGCCTGCGAACGCCTGTTGCTGGCGGCATCGGTGGCAGCCGGCATCCTCGTTGCGGACGCCGGTGCGCAATCGAGCGGCGGTCCTTATCGCATCGAGCGCAGCGTCGTCGCAGGGGGCGGCGCATCGCTCGGCGGCGGCGCGTTCGAGCTGAGCGGCACGGTCGGCCAAGGCGCGACCGCAGCCTTGTCCGCCGCGGGTTTCGGTCTCGACGGAGGGTTCTGGCGACACGCGGCGAGCGACGGTTCCACCGATCTCATCTTCGCAAACGGCTTCGATTCCTGAGGGGAATGTCATGCGTATCGCATCTTTCTTGCTGGCCGCATCGATGGTTCTTGCCGACACCGCGCCGGCAGATCCTGTCGGTGCTGGCATCAGCTACCAGGGCCAACTGACCGAGGCAGGAGCGCCGGCCGACGGCTCCTACGATTTCCAGTTCGCGCTGTTCACGAGCGCGGACGGCGGCAGCGCGGTCGACACGATCGCGCTCGACGACCTCGCCGTCAGCGGCGGTCTCGTCAACGCATCGTTGGACTTCACCGACGCGCCGTACAGCGGCCAGGCGTTGTGGGTCGAAGTGCGAGTACGGCCCGGCGCGTCGACCGGCAGCTACGCGACATTGGCACCGCGCCAGCGGTTGTCCGCCGCGCCTTACGCGTTGTATGCGCTCAACGGCAATCCCGGACCTGCGGGCCCGACAGGTCCTGCAGGTCCCGCAGGCGCCGACGGTCCGGCCGGCCCCCAGGGACCGTCCGGCCCCACCGGCCCGCAGGGCCCGGCCGGATTGGTGACGCTGCCGTTCGCTGGGTCGGCGTCCAGCGCCAATCCGCTGATCCTCGCCGGCAATACCGGTGGCGGCGACGGACTCAAGGGCACGGCGAATTCGGATCATTCCGGTGTTGCCGGTTCGAACGCGAGCACCGGTCCCGGCGTCTACGGTTTGTCCACCGGAGGGCCTGGCCTTTACGGCGAGTCGGTCACCACGCGCGGCGTGTTTGCGACTTCACAACAGAACGACGGGCTCTATGCCCAAGCCTTCGCCACCGGGAAATCGGCCATCGTCGGATTGCATCGGGGCGTCGGCAACGGTGTCTATGGGCAGGCCAACGACTCGAGCTCCACCTATGCCGGTGTCTACGGCTACAACTTCGATGGCATCGGCGTCATCGGCGTGGGCCTGAGCGTCAGCAGCTTCGGCGTCGTCGGCCAAGTCGGCGCCCCCAGCGGAGCCGGGGTGTACGGAGCCAATTCGGACGGCTACGGCGTCTTGGGCGTCAGCGACGGTGGCCCCGGTGTATACGGCACCAGCACCGGCAGCCGTGGCGTCTATGGTCGCGCCGACAATGGCGTTGCCGGTGTCTACGGCGAATCGACGACCGGATGGGCGGTCTATGCGCTCGGCAATCTCGGCGTGACCGGCACCAAGAGTTTCGTCGAGCCGCATGCGACCGATCCGACCAAGGAAATCCGCTACATCACGCTCGAAGGACCGGAGGCGGGGACGTACTTTCGCGGCAAGGCTCAACTGGTCGGCGGACACGCGCGGATCGAGATTCCGGACCATTTCCAGACGGTCACCGCCGCGGAAGGACTGACCGTCCAGCTGACGCCGATCGGGCGACCCGTCGTTCTTTATTGCATCACGACCTCGCTCGACGCGATCGAAGTGGGCGGCGATGCCGACGTCGCGTTCAACTATCAGGTCAACGGCGTGCGCAAGGCCTTCGCGGATTTCGCGCCGATCCACGCCAACGTGAGCTTCGTTCCGGAATCGGCCGCGCAAGCCGGTGAGCTCGCCGCCGCGCTGCCTGCCGAAAGCGTGCGGCGACTGATCGCCAACGGCACGCTCAACGCCGATCGCAGCGTGAATGCGCAGACGGCGCATCGGCTCGGCTGGGATCAGCGCGAGGGATGGAATGCCGCAGCGAAGGCGCCACCGAAGCTGGCCGTGAGGCCGCCCGTCGAGGAGGAGATACGGTGACTTGCAACGTCTTCACGAGCGTCGAAGAAAATCGACTGCGCTCATTGCTTTTCGTCGTCGCGCTCGCCGCCGCCGCGCCGCCGTCTTCGACATCGGCCGCGACGCCGGCTTCGCGAGGCGACATCGCGAACTACGCCGAGCACCAATTGCTCGCCAACTATTCGCCCGACGGACCCGGCGCCGCCGTGATCATCGCGCGTGGCGACGAAGTGCTGTTTCGAGGTGCGCGCGGCAAGGCCGATGTCGAGCATGGCATGCCGCTGTCGGCGGACAGCGGGTTCGACATCGGCTCGATCACCAAGCAATTCGCTGCAGCGGGCCTGTTGAAGCTGGCCGAGGCCGGCAAGGTCTCGCTCGACGATCCGCTGTCGAAGTTCGTCAAGGACTATCCCCAAGGCGACAAGATCACGATACGGGAGTTGCTCAACCACACCTCCGGCATCAAGAGCTATACCGACGCGCACGATCCGGCGCGCAACGGGCTCACCACGATGCAGTTGGTCGACAGCTTCAAGAACGACAAACCCGAGTTCGAGCCCGGTGCCGGTTGGGCGTACGACAATTCCGGCTACGTGCTGGTCGGCGCCGTGATCGAGGCGGTCAGTGGCATGCCGTGGCCGCGATACCTGACGCAAACGTTGTTCGAGCCGCTGCACCTGGATCACACCGGTTACGGCGCCGATCCCGCCGTCGTCGCCCGACAGGCGCACGGCTATACGGTCTCCCAGGGCAAGGCGCTGCCCGCGCCGTTGGAAAGCCGGAGCCACCCGCACGCAGATGGCTCGCTCGTCTCGACGGTCGACGACCTGCTGAAGTGGAACCGGGCGCTGCACACGGGGCGCGTGCTCGAGAGCGAGAGTTATCGGCAGATGATCACGCCGGTCGGCATGGCCGTGCCGGAACAGTACGGTTTCGGTGTTTGGCACACGACACTGCACCACCACGAGATGATCGGCCACAGCGGCCACATCTCCGGTTTCAGCGCGTATCTGCTCTATCTGCCGGAAACCGACATCAGCGTGGCCGTGCTGCAGAACATGGATCGCGCTCCGGGTGTGGTCGATCCGGGCGAGACCGCGCGCAAGTTCGCCGCATTCGCGTTGGGCGAGCCCTATGCGGCACCGAAGCCGATCGTGCTCGGCGCGGCTGCGCTGAATGAAGCCGAAGGCATCTATGGAATCGATCCGGCGGGGCCGCGCTACGGCAGCAAGCAAGGCGCCCGCGTGCTGCGAGTGATCGCAGGCACGCTGACCGTCGCGCAGACCGGCGGAACCCGATCGGACCTGATGCCGATCGCTACCGATACCTTCCAGTCCAAGGACAGCTTCGACCGGCTGCGATTGGAACGCAGCGATGCAGGGGGCGTCGTCGCGGTGAGATTGTTTCCCGACGGCGAGGGCGCAGGCCAGTTGCTCGCGCGCGCCGGAGACCGGGCCGTGCCATCCTCCTCCGGGATGCCATCGCGCGCCGCGTTGGAACGCTTTGCAGGGACCTACCTGGCAGACGGCCTGGCACTGCGTGTCTTCCTCGAACGCGATCAGTTGAAAGCCGAACTGGCCGGGCAGCCGCCCGTCGCCCTGGTTGCCGAGTCGCCGAGTACCTTCCTGGTCGCCGAAGTCGATGCGACGGTGGAGTTCGCGCCGCAAGAAGGCGTTCCTCTGACGGCAACGTTGCATCAGGGCAACGAAACGATCGTAGCGAAGCGGCAGCCGTAGAGCGGGGAAAGCGAAAGCGCTCGCGTAGCGCTCAAGCGTATCGGGGCAACGCACGTGGATCGTCATGCCACCCATGCAGCGGCACTCCGCATTCGCCGCTACGCGTTCATTCGATCGGCCAGACGTTGCGCAGCCTCCAGGCAAGCCAGGTCCCGATTGATCGTCGCGACCGCGACGACGGCGCCGTCCTTGATGTAGCGGACCTCGGCGTCCTTCTCCGCCACCGTGCCGATCTCCTCGATGCGGTCCCAGCGATCGGCGTGGCCGACGTAGCGGATCGTCACGTCGTAGTGCACGCTCCAGAAAAACGGCGGTTCGCGCAGCGCATCGCCGACGCCGAGCATGCCGTGTGCGGCGATCTGGCCGAGGCGTTCGGCGAGTACCCAATGCTCGACGCGGATCGGCGCGCCGCCCAGCGGGTTCGGAAAGCGCGCGATATCGCCGGCGGCGAAGATGTGCGGGTCGCTCGAACGCATCGATGCATCGACGAGCACGCCTTTGTCGATCGCCAGGCCCGCGCCTTGTGCAAGGTCGAGTCGCGGCGTCACGCCGACGCCGAGCACGACGAAGTCCGCCGCGACCGACGAGCCGTCGTCGAGCGTCAGCTGCCTGCCGTCGAAGCGCTCCACAGAGCGTCGGAGATGGAACTGCACGCCGTTCTGCTCGTGCACCGATTGGATCAGCTTGCCGATGGCGGACCCGAGCTTGCTTTCGAGCGGCGCCGTTTCGCGGCCGATCACGTGCACGGCGAGGCCGCGCGTGCGCAGCGAAGCGGCCGCTTCCAGTCCGATGAAGCTGGAGCCGACGATCGCGACGGTCGAGCCGCGCGCAGCGGCTTCGACGAGCCGGTCGCTGTCCTGCAGGCTGCGCAGCACGTAGACGTTGTCGCGCTCGAAGCCCGGCGTCGCCGGTCGATTCGGCTCCGCGCCGGTGGCCAGCAGCAGCGCGTCGTAGGCGAGCGTTTCGCCGCCGGCCAGCGAAAGGCGCCGCGCGGCGGCGTCGACGGCGTCGACGCGCGCGGAGGTCCGCAAGGCGATCTCGTTGTCGCGATAGAACGCGGCATCCTTCAGCGGCATCCATTCCGGTTCGGCGGTTCCCGCCAGGTAGTCCTTCGATACGTTCGGGCGATCGTAGGGTGCCGCTGCATCGGCACTGAGCACGGTCAGGCCGCCGGCGTAGCCGAGCTCGCGCAGGCGCTGAGCCGCCGCGAAGCCCGCGGCGCCGCCCCCGACGATGACGATCGATGCGGGATCGGTGCGGCCGTCCCGCTGCGGCACGCGCGCCGGCTCCAGCGGCTCGGCAACGAACGCCAGACCATCGCGTTCCTCGACGCGCCAGCGCGCGAGCGGACTCAGCGCCGGCGCCTTCAATGCGACACCCGTGCGCAAATCGAAACAGGCATGATGCAGCGGACAGTTGATCGTCGGTCCGACGCGCAGGCCCTCGTGCAGGTTGCCGCCGTAGTGACTGCACGACGCACCGACCGCGACGAGAGCGCCGTCGACGCGTGCGAGCAGCACGCGATCCTCGCCGACGCGTCCGAGCAGCACGCCGTCGGCCGGAATGCGCGACAGCGCGACGCCTTGCGTCAAATCGGGAACCGCGCCGTTTTCGGGTTGCGATGCGGACATGGCTTGCTCCTGCTGGCCGGTCGCGACCTGCGACCGAAAGATGGATTGTCGATGGTGCCGGGCGAGCGAATCTTGCACCTCGCCGCCGCCCGGCGCGACGAATGCGGCGACTTCGCCGCACTCAACGCGATGCTCGCCGAGGGAGCCGAGCTGATCGGCGACGGCGGCGGCATCGTGACGAGTTTCCCCAAGCCCATGCTCGGCGGACGCCGTATCGCGCAGCTGTTCTATGCCGGTCATCTGCGCTACGGCAGCGCCTCGCGATCGGAGCTCGCCCTGATCAACGGCCAGTGGGCGCTGCTGCGCTTCATCCGCGGCGAGCTCGAATCGGCGCAGACCTTCGAGATCGACGGCGAGCGCATCGTGCGCGTCCGGGTGCAGCGCAACCCCGAGAAACTGGCGCGCCTGGCGGCGGCGCTCGCGGCCGGCGGCACGTCGCGCGGATCGTAGCGGCGAACCTGTCCCGCGCCGGGCACGCGACGGTCGGCAAGCGCGCAGGAATGGGACTTCGCGCCGGCGTACGGCGTCGTATCCTTGGCCGATGGCCAGCCAGTCCGACGTGCGCACGATCGCGCTATCGCTTCCGCAGACGCGCGAGGAAGAGGGCCATTTCGCGTTCTCGGTGCTCGCCGGCAAGAAGTACAAGGGCTTTGCCTGGGTGTGGATGGAGCGCGTCGACCCGCGCAAGGCGCGCGTTCCGTGTCACGACGTGCTCGCGGTGCGCGTGGCGAACCTCGGGGCCAAGGAGATCTTGCTGATGGCCGATCCGCTCGTGTTCTTCACCGAGCCGCACTACGAGGGATTCCCGGCCGTACTGGTGCGTCTGAAGAAGATCGGCCGCGCCGCGCTGCGCGGCCTGCTCATCGAGGCCTGGATGGCGCAGGCGCCCAAGGCGCTCGTGGCGACGTTCAAGGCCGGCTCCTGAAGCGGCGCGCGGCGCGGCGAGAGTCGCGATCCGCGTCATTCCGCCGCTGCGAGGCGTCGCTCTGGGGCTAGGGCTCAGGCCGAAAGGCCCGGCGCGGTCGCGCCGGGCTCGAAGGTGGTCAGCTCGCCGGTCTCGCCGGTGCCGAGACCACTCCGCCTAGACCGGTCCGTCCGCGCGAGCTGTGGAGGAAGCCTAGCTGTGGCGACCCTTATTTCTCGTTAAGACCGCGGGGTTTCTCGTAAAGACCGGCGGTGCGGATTCGGCCGCCGTTCAGCCCGGTTTCTTGCCCGGGACGACGCCGGATCCGCGTTTTTTGCGGGTCAACTCATTGATTGCGGGACGGATGTCCCCAAATTGGCGCGCAATCGTGTAAAGTCCGCCGCCAAATCACGCAAGGCTACCCTCCGGCGGTTGCAGCGGCCGGGGTGGTGTCGCAGGGCAATTCGCGATCCGTCAGCAGCGTGCGGCGCATTCTCACCGATGCGCAGGCCGCCGCGGCGACTCGCACTTCGACAGGGATTCGAGCGGTTCGCACGACGTCGCGCATGGCGCGCGGCGTAGGCTTCATTGCCGCGATTTTCATAGCCGGGCGCGCGCCGCGAAGCGGTACGCGTGTCGGCTGCACCAGACACTTTTTCCGAGAGACCACAGCTATGGCAAGGCAGAAGGAACTCAAGCTCTACCGCAACATCGGCATCATCGCGCATATCGACGCCGGCAAGACGACGACGACCGAACGCGTGCTGTACTACACCGGCAAGAAGCACCAGATCGTCGACGTGCACGACACGAAGGACGGCAAGGGCTCGACCACGACCGACTACATGGAGCAGGAACGCAAGCGCGGCATCACGATCCAGTCCGCTGCCGTTTCTACCGAGTGGAAGGGTTACCAGATCAACGTCATCGACACCCCCGGGCACGTCGATTTCACGATCGAGGTGAACCGTTCGCTGCGCGTGCTCGACGGTGCGGTCGTCGTGTTCGACGGTGTCGCCGGCGTGGAGCCGCAGACAGAGACGAACTGGCGCCTGGCCGACCAGTACAACGTGCCGCGCCTGTGCTACGTCAACAAGATGGACCGCATCGGCGCGAACTTCGCACACTGCGTGAAGGGCATCCGTGAGCGCCTCGGCGCGAACGCGCTGCTGTGCCAGATCCCGCTCGGCAGCCACGACGAATTCGTCGGCATGGCCGACCTCGTCGCCGGCGTCGGCTACATCTGGGCTTCGCACGACAAGGACAGCACCTGGGAAACCGTGCCGCTGGCCGATCTGCGCGCGCGCCTGAAGTTCGCCGCCACGCACGACAACGACTGGGTCGACCAGCTGCCGAAGCTGCGCCAGGACCTGCTCGAAACCGCGCTCGCGCTCGACGACGATGCGTTCGAGAAGCTGCTGGAGACCGGCGAGTTCGATCCGGCCGTGTTGAAGGAATGCATCCGCAAGGGCTGCGTCAGCGGCAAGCTGGTGCCGGTGTTCTGCGGCTCCTCGTATCGCAACAAGGGCGTGCAGCAGCTGCTCGACGGCGTCATCGACTACATGCCGTACCCGGGCGAGAACGGCGGCATCTCGATGGTCGACGAGGACGGCAAGATCGTCGGCGTGCAGGAAGTGCGCGACGACGCGCCGGCACGCGCGCTCGCGTTCAAGGTCATCAACGACCAGTTCGGCACCCTGACCTTCACGCGCGTGTACTCGGGCGTGATCAAGAAGGGCGACACGCTGCTCAACGTCACGCGCGGCAAGAAGGAGCGCATCGGCCGCATCGTCGAAGTGCAGGCGAACGCGACCAAGGACATCGACGAAGTGCGCGCCGGCGACATCTGCGCGTTCGTGTCGATGAAGGACACCGAGACAGGCGACACGCTGAGCGACCCGGCTTCGCCGGTGCTGCTGGAGCGCATGCGCTTCCCGGACCCGGTCATCAGCGTGTCGGTCGAACCGAAGACGCGCAACGACATCGACAAGATGTCGACCGCGCTCTACAAGATGGCCAAGGCCGATCCGTCGCTGCGCCTGGAAGTGGACAAGGAAACCGGCCAGACCGTGCTCAAGGGCATGGGCGAGCTGCACCTGGAAATCACCATCGATCGCATGCGCACCGAGCTCGGTGTCGAAGCGAACATGGGCAAGCCGAAGGTCAGCTTCCGCGAGGCGTTCGGCAACCGCGTCGAGCACACCTACACGCACAAGAAGCAGTCGGGCGGTTCGGGCCAGTTCGCCGAAGTGAAGATGATCTTCGAGCCGGGTGAAGCGGGTTCGGGCGTGGTGTTCGAGGACGAAATCGTCGGCGGCCGCATTCCGCGCGAGTTCATTCCTGCGGTCGAATTCGCGATCAAGACCGAATCGCGCCAGGGTCAGATCGCCGGCTACGAAGTCGTCGACTTCAAGGCTCGCCTGATCGACGGCAAGTACCACGACGTCGACTCGTCGGCGCTCGCGTTCGAAATCGCCGGCAAGCAGATGTTCCGCGAAGCGCACAAGATGAGCCGGCCGAAGCTGCTGGAACCGTCGATGCGCATCGAGGTCGTCACCGAGCCGGAATTCCTCGGCGACATCATCGGCGACATCAACCGCCGCCGCGGTACGGTCAGCGACCAGGGCCAGAAGGGTGCGCAGGCATTCGTGCAGGGCTTCGTGCCGCTCGCCGAAATGTTCGGCTACATCAACTTCCTGCGTTCGGCCACGCGCGGCCGCGGTACGTTCACGATGGAGTTCGACCACTACGACGAAGTGCCATCGAGCCTGGTCGACAAGCTGATGGAAAAAGAGGCGAAGTAAGCCTCGCCGTTCGGCGCACTATCGAGGCGGGTCCCGGCGACGGGGCCCGCCTTTTTTGCTTGTAGGCGTACCGGGCCGCGCCTATAGTCCGCGCAACGTCTTGCATCTGCCGCGGGGGCAGTTTCGGATGACCGAGTCACCGACTCCTGCGACCGGTCCGCGCCAGGCCGATCAGCTGTTCGCGCTGGTCTACGAGGAGCTGCGGCGCATCGCGCGCAAGCGGCGTCGCCAGGCTGGCAGCCCGGCTACGCTCGATACGACCGCGCTGATCAACGAGACCTACTTGAAGCTCGCTTCGGTGCGCGAATCGGGCGGCTACTCGCGCGCGCATTTCCTGTCGCTCGCCGCGCGCGCGATGCGCCAGGTGCTGGTCGACCACGCGCGCAACCGTTCGCGCTACAAGCGCGGCGGCGACGTCGCGTTCACCACGCTCAGCGCCGATTCGGAGAATGCGCCGGGCGGCGGCAACCTGTTCGAGGTGCTCGCGCTCGATCGTGCGCTCGGCGATCTGGCCGCGCTCGACGAGCTCGCCGGCCAACTGGTCGAGTGGCACGTCTTCGGCGGCCTCACGCTGGAGGAAATCGCGCAGCTGCAGAACGTCAACGTGCGCACGGCGTTCCGGCGCTGGCGCTCGGCGCGTGCGTATCTGGTGCAGCAGCTCGGGCAGCAGGATGGGACGGATGGATCGCGCGCGCTGGCAGCGGATCAGCGCGATCTTTGAACGCGCCGTCGAGCTGCCGCCGGCCGAACGCGCGGCGCTGCTCGAACACGAATGCGCCGCTGACGCGGCGCTGCGCGGCGAGGTCGAAGCGATGCTGTCCGCCGACGCGGCGGGCGACACGTTCGACGCGCGCGCGCACGATCTGCGCGGCCGCGCGGCCGCCGACTGGGTCGAATGGAATGCGCCGCTCGACGGACAGCTGATCGGCGCCTGGCGCATCGTGCGCGAGATCGGCCGCGGCGGCATGGGCCTGGTCTTCCTGGTCGAACGCGCCGACGGTCAGTTCGAGCAGCAGGCCGCGCTGAAGCTGATCAAGCGTGGCATGGACAGCGAGGCCGTGCTCGCGCGCTTCCTGCGCGAGCGCCAGATCCTCGCGCGGCTCAAGCACCGCAACATTGCCGGCCTGATCGACGGCGGCATCGCGCCGGACGGACGCCCGTATTTCGTCATGGAGCACGTCGACGGCGTGACGCTGCCGCGCCACTGCGCCGAACAGCACAGCACGCTGGAGGAACGCCTGCGCCTGTTCTTCGGCATCTGCGCGGCCGTGCAGTTCGCGCATCGCCAGCTGGTCGTGCACAGCGACCTGAAGCCTTCCAACGTACTCGTCAGCGCGAGCGGCGACGTCAAGCTGCTCGACTTCGGCATTGCCCGCTTGCTCGGCGATCAGGCCTCCGGCAATGCAGCGCCCACGGTGGATCGTCCGCTGACGCCGGCCTACGCGGCGCCGGAACAATTGCGCGGCGAACCGGTGACGACGACGACCGACGTCTACGCACTCGGCTGCCTGCTCTACGAGCTGCTGACCGGCGAACGTCCGTTCCGCCTGCACGACGAGCCGACGCTGGATCAATTGCGCCACGTGCTCGACTCGACCGGCCCGATCCCGCCGAGCCAGCTGCGCCTGCCCGACGCGCCCGTGCCGCCGCGACGCCTGCGCGGCGACCTCGACACGATCGTGCTGAAGGCGCTCAAGCGCGAACCGGATCGCCGCTACGCGACCGTCGATGCATTCGCCGAAGACCTGAAGCGCTACCTCGCCGGCGCGCCGATCGCCGCGCATCGCGACAGCGCGCTGTATCGCGCGCGCAAGTTCGTCGCGCGCCACTGGGTGGCGGTCGCCGCATCGGCGATCGGCGCGGTCGCTCTCGGCAGCGCGATCGGCACCGCGCTGTGGCAGGCGCGCGGCAAGGCCGCCGAAGCGCAGGCGTCGCGCGAGGTCGCCGAATTCCTGGTCGGGTTGTTCGCGGCCTCCGATCCCACGCATACGCGCGGTACCTCGGTCAGCGCGCAGAATCTACTCGATCAGGGCGCCGAGCAGTTGAGCCAGCGGCGCCTCGCCAACCCGGTGCTGCGCGCGCGCTTCCTGCAGACCATCGCCACCAGCTACGCGGCATTGGGCCTGTACGACCGCGCGCTGCCGCTGGCCGAACAGGCCTACGAACTGCGGCGTCAGTATCTGGACGCGAGCGATCCCGCGCTGGCCGAAAGCATGGACAGCGTCGGCCAGATCCATGCGCTGATGGCCGACTACACGCGTGCCGAACCGCTGCTGCGCGATGCGCTCGCGTTGCGCCGCGCACACTTGCCGGAAGACGATCCTGCGGTCATCGAGAGTCTCGGCCACCTCGGCAAACTGTTGCAGGACCGTGGGGACTTCCAAGCCGCCGACGGGCCCTTTCGCGACGCGCTGGACCGCGCCGAGCGACGCTTCGGCACCGACAGCGTGGAGGCTGCGCGTTGCATGGATGACTATGCGACGAATCTGCAGCGCATCGGCAAGCCGATGCGAGCGGAGACGCTCTACCGAGGGGCGCTGGCTATTCGCGAACGGCAGTTGGGGCCGAACGACCCGGACGTCGCGGCCTCGCTGCACAATCTTGGCGTCAGCCTAACGGCTACCGGTGGCTATTCCGAGGCACGGCAGATGCTCCAACGCGCCTTGGCCATCCGCCGCCGTGTGTACGGGGGTTCACATCCGCTGGTTGGCTTCACCGAGTTGGAGCTCGCTTCGGTGCTGGAGAGCACGCACGATCTCGCTGCTTCCGAATCCTTCGCTCAACAAGCGCTCGCCGTATTTCGTGGGAGTCTGGATGAAGGGCATCGGAAGATTACCGATACGCTGAACCTGCTGGCGATCCTGCGTCTCGATCAACGCGAGTATGCCGAGGCGGCGCCATTGTTCCGCGAGGTCGCCGAACGCTACAAGAATGCGCTGGGCGCCGATCATCCCGACTCGCTGACCGCCGAAGACAATCTTGCCTACACGCTTTACTACTCCGGACAGCTCGACGAAGCCGAAACACTGCAGCGCGACCTGGTGACGAAGTTTCGCAGCGACAACGGCACCGGAACCGACGTGATGAATTTGCAGAATCTGGCGCGCACCCTGCAGCAGCAAGGAAAATTCGCGGAGGCACTGGAAGCGGCGCGAAACTCATTCACATTGCAACGTCAGGTAAGCGGGGATCGTTCGCGTCCGTACGCAATGGCTCTTCGTGAATTGGCGCTCGCCGAACAACTGAGCGGCGATCGAGAGAATGCGGAAGCGCACTTTCGGCAAAGCATCGCACTGGTCGAGGAGATTGCACCGTCAGGTGGGTTCGGTACGTTCGGTTGGAAAATTGCGTATGGCGACTTCCTGGTAGCCGCCGGACGCTGTGGCGAAGCCGTTCCGCTGCTTGATGCGGCGCTGCTGGAACTCGGCAAGATGAGCAACAAGGATCCCATTTGGCAACCGCAGGCCGATCTGCTGCTCGGTGCGTGTCAACGCGAGGGCAGCCATGGGACTGAAGCAAAGCAACGGATGGCTCGTGCGCGCGCCTCCTTGCGCGCGCTGCCGGGAATCAGTTTCGATCTCTTTCCCGAGACGCGCCGGCTGTTCGGCGAAAACTGATTTCCTATCGTGGACAGAGAAGCCGCGCGAACGGAGTGCTCCGCAGCTCGTGCCGCGCTGTGCGTCGCTACCTATGCGTTGCCGAGACGACGCAGGCCGTGTTCGAACAGGCTATTCGCGGCAGCCTGAAAAATACGGCTGAGTCCCTCGAGCTTGGTCGCTTCGACGGCAAACTGAAACTGCGCAGCGGCGACCAACAGTCCGAGGCCATGCCGTCCTTCCGGCCCAACGGACAATTTCCACGGATTGGCGTCGGGACTCACGGGGACCGGAAGGCGCACCGGCCGACCGTGCGTGAAATCGCTGACGAAATCATTGATGGGACGCTCGATGATGACCCTCGCACTGCCGGGAGGCCCTTTCCCTTTGGCATCGGTCGGCTGCGGCCCGCAGTCGTCGTCGGTCGGACCGCCGGCGTCCGGGCCTTCCTTCACGCTGCGCGGCTTCGTCGCTGTCGCAGCGGCGCTGCCCTTCGCCTGACCTTTCGGTCCTTGGGCGTCGGGCTGAACCGACAACATCGCCTGCTCTCCAAGCCGCTCGGCCCATTCGATCACCGCAATCGTCACGCGCCGGATTTCGGCCAGCACGCTGGTCCGCACGCGCGGGCCGCCGGGGCCGTGGACGAGCGAGTCGTCGCCGTCCGGGTCGGGAAACGCGAACGAGCCGATCAGGCTGGCGAGTTGGTTCAGAGTGAGCGTGAGGCTGGTGTTCATCAGGGGTCCTCGGTAGCGGAATGGGCGGATCGGCCTTGCGAGCCGAGTACCGACAGAAGGGGATACGAGAAATCACCCCTCCGTCTGACACCGCGGCGCCATCCTACGCCCGCACCCTCGGCAAAACCGTCAACGCATCGGCAGCGGTTCTGCCACGAGGATCACAAAACTGTCTGCCTTCAGCGTCCGCCGCGGCTTCGGCTGGCCGGCCACCGGCGCCGGTGCCGGCTCGAACTCGGCGGCGGCAAGGAAGACCCGGTGCGACACCGGATCGAGCGCGAGCGTGCGCGCGCTCTTCTGCGTCGGTACGGTCGCTACGACCGAATAGTGATCGGCGTCGTCCTGGTGGATCACGCTGAGCGTGCCGTCCTCGCCGTTCGAGCTGAGTACCAGCGCGCGTTCGGCGTCGAACGCGACGGCGTCGGGACCTTGTCCGATCGCGACCTCGGCGACGTGCCGGCCGGACTTCGCATCGGTCACGACGAGGCGGCCGTTGTCGCACACCGAGAACAGGCGCTGCTTCTTCGTGTCGAGTGCGAGGCCGCTCGGCTCTTCGCAACCGGCCAGCGGCCAGGTCGCGACGAGCTTGGCGCTGCGCGTGTCGATCACGCCGAGCTCGGCGCGGTCCTCGATGTTCACGAACACGCGGCCGCCGCCGTCGCTGACGGCGAACTCCGGCTTGCCCGACAAGGCGATTGTCGCGATGGGCGTATCGGTCTTCGCATCGATCACAGTCGCATCGTGGCTGCGGCCGTTGAACGTGAGCACGCGCGCGCTCGGCGCGTCGAACACGATCGCGTCGGGATTGTGGCCCTGGATCGGCACGGTCTTCAGCGTGGCCAGCGTCCCGAGGTCGAACACCCCGACGCTGTCGCCGCGCCCGTTGCTCACATAGCCTTTGTGCAGGGCCGGCGCGAGCGCGACGCCGTGCACGCCTTGGGTCGGCTGCACGCTGCCGACCCGTTCGCCGCTGCCGATATCGACGACGTCGACGTGGTCGGCGCGAGTCACGAACAGGCGATGCGCCGCGGCGTCGACGCTGAGGTAGTCCCAGCCGCCGCTGCCGCCGAGCGACCAGCGGGTATCGACGGTATAGGTCGCCGCCGGTGCGGCGGCAGCACACGTGCACGCGGAGAGAGTGCCGGCAGCCATCAAGGCGCGAAGATTCATGCGGGGTGCCTCTGGCAGTGGAAAGTCAGGTGCGTGCCGCTGCGCGCGGCGGAAATAGGATGTCCACACGCAGGCCTTCGTGCGCGTCCGCGTCCGCCAGCACGATCCTGGCGCGATGCAGTTCGGCGATGCGCGCGACGATCGAAAGGCCGAGGCCGCTGCCGTCGCTGATGCCTTCGGGGCCGCGCCGGAAGCGTTCGAACATCGCCGAGCGCAGGGCCGGCTCGATGCCGGGACCGTAATCGCTGATCGACAGCCGCGTGCGGTCGCCTTCGCGCTCGATCGAAATGTCGATGCGGCCGCCGGGGAAGCCGTAGCGGATCGCGTTGTCGAGCAGGTTGCGCAGCAGCGTGCGCAAGCCCGGCTCCCAGCCGTCGACGATGCGCGCCGTCGGGTCGATCGCGACGGCGATCTCGTGATCCTTCTCGGCGACGCGCACGTCGAGTTCCTGCAGCTCCGCCTCGACGCAGGCGCCGAGGTCGACCGCGGCCAGCGCTTGCGTCGGCGCATCCGAATCCCAGCGGGCGAGGTCGAGCATCTGGTTGACGATGCGGCTGAGGCGGTCGAGTCCTTCGGCGGTCTGCTGCAGCGCCTGCGTACGCGCCGACTCCGAGGTCGACGCCTTGGCATTCTCGACATGCATCAGGGCGCCGGCGAGCGGCGTGCGCAGTTCATGTGCGGCGTTCGCGGTGAACTGGCGCTCGTGCTGCAGCAGCACGCGCAAGCGGCCGAGCAGGCCGTTCAACGAAGCGACCACCGGTTCGATCTCGCTCGGCAGGTCGGCCATGCCGAGCGGATCGGTCTTGTCCGGGCGGCGATCGGCGAGGCGTTCGGCGAGCGCGCGCAGCGGTGCCAGTCCGCGCTGGACGGCCCAGGCGACGATCAGGGCGAGCAGCGGCAGCCCGATCAGCAGGGGCGCGATCGCCTCGACCGCCAGCGCCCGCGCGATTTCGCGGCGGCTGTCGTAGCGTTCGCCGACGCGAACCCAGCTTTTGTTGTCGGCCAGCAGCGTGAACACGCGCCAATGACGGCCGCCGATCGGAATGTCGGCGAAGCCGGCTGGCGCTGCGTCGAGCGGCACGTCGGCGAGGTTTTCCGAGTTCAGCAGCAACTGGTTCGCGTCGTTCCAGTATTGGAAACCGATCTGCATCTCGTAGCTGTGGCCGCGGACCGTCAGCGGCTGCTTGCCGTGTTCGCGGCGCCAGCTGGCGATTTCGATCGGTTCGTGGCCGTTCGGCGCCGGCGTGCCGATGTCGGCGACCAGCGCGGTGATCGTGCGCGCGTTCTGCGCCAGGCGCGCGTCGCTGAGTTCGTCGACCTCTTCCATCATGAACAGATAGCTGAGCACGACCAGCGGCAGCAACACGGCGGCGAGGCACGCCAGCACCAGCCAGGAAATGCGGCTCTTCAGCGAACCGTTCATTGCGCCGCATCCTTGATCAGCAGATAGCCGAGGCCGCGCACGGTGCGGATCGCCTCGGGCGACAATTTGCGCCGCAGCGCGTGCACGTGCACTTCGAGCGCATTACTCTCGACGCCTTCGTTGCCGTACATCGCCTGCTCCAGCGTGTCGCGCGTGACGACGCGTCCGGCGCGCTCGGCCAGGGCGCGCAGCAGGAGGAACTCGGTGCGCGAGAGTTCCAGCGGCCGGCCGGCATAGTTGGCCGTGTGCGCCTGCGTGTCGAGGCTGAGTTGACCGGCTTCGACAAGCCGGCCAGCCAGTCCGTTCGCGCGCCGATGCAGCGCGCGCAGGCGCGCGGCGAGTTCATCGAGATGGAACGGTTTCACCAGGTAGTCGTCTGCGCCCGTATCGAGGCCTTCGATGCGCGAGGAAACGTGATCACGCGCCGTGATGATCAGCACCGGCATGTGGATGCGGTCGCGCCGCAGCGCCTTCAGCACGTCGATGCCGTCGAGCGCACGCCCGGCGACGCGCGGAAGGCCGAGATCGAGCAAGGCGATGTCGAAGGGGCCGGCGCGCACGGCAGCCAGTGCCGCGGCGCCGTCGCGCACCCACTGCGAGGTATGCGACCAGCGCGCCAATGCGTCCTGGATGCCCCGGCCGAGCAGGTCGTCGTCTTCGACCACGAGTATGTGCACGCGTGTCCACCGCTACGAAGGCCGGCAGCGTAGGTGCCGCGGCTTAGGCGAACCTTAAACCCTGCGGCGCGGGCCGTGTGCGCTCCGCTCGCTCCGGACGACGCCTTGGAGAGGCGGGCGGAAGCCGTACCGCGTCAGGCCGAGGCTTCGCCGCCGATCCAGCTGCGGCGCACGCCGAACGCGGCATCGAGTTCCACCAGGTCGGCGCGCATGCCGGCGGCAATGCGCCCGTGCGAATCGGCCAGGCGCAGGAAATCGGCCGGATAGGTCGACGCCATGCGCGCCGCCTCGTCGAGCGCGACACCGAGGCTCGCCACCGTATTGCGCACGGCGCCGGCCATGTCGAGCGCGGAGCCGGCGAGCACGCCGTCGGCCGTCTCGCAGCGGCCGTCGCGGCAGGTGATCGTCGCGCCGGCGAGCACGTAGGTGTCGCTCGCCGCGCCGACCGGCGGCATCGCATCGGTGACGAGCATCAGCTTGCCCGGCGGCTTCGCGGCGAGCGCGACGCGCAACGCCGCGGGATGCACGTGGTGTCCGTCGACGATGAGGCCGCACCAGCTGTCGCGATCTTCCAGCGCGGCGCCGACGGCGCCCGGCGCGCGCCCCTGCAGCGGCGACATCGCGTTGTACAAATGGGTAAAACCGCGCGCGCCCGCCGCCAGCGCAGAGTGGGCCTGTTCGTAGGTCGCGGCGGTATGGCCGATGCAGACGATGACGCCGCGCGCCGAGAGCTCACGCACCGTGTCTGCCGAAACCTGGTCGGGGGCCAGGGTCAACACGGTGACGCCGCGGCGCAGCGAGCAGACCAGATCGATCTCGTGTGCGTCCGGTACGCGGAACTTCGCCGGATCGTGCGCCCCGCGCCGTGCGGGAGCAATGTACGGGCCTTCGAGGTGGATGCCGAGCACGCCGGGCACACCTTGCTCGATCGCTGCATCGACGGCCGCGAGCGCCGCGCGCATCACGTCGGCGTCGTCGCTGATCAGCGTCGGCAGGAAACCGGTGGTGCCGTAGTAGCGGTGCGCGGCGCCGATGCGTCGAATCGTCTCGACCGTGGGCGCGTCGTTGAACAGCACGCCGCCGCCGCCGTTGACCTGGATGTCGATGAAGCCGGGCAGCAGCGCATTGCCGCCGAGGTCGTGCACGTCGGCGCCGCGCGCGCGCGCATCGCCGGGAACGAGCAGCGCCGCGATGCGCTCGCCGTCGATCAGGACATCGACATCGTCGCGCCAGCCGCCGGTGGTCAGTACGCGGCCATGGGTCAATAGCGTCGCCATCAGACCGTCTCGGTGACCTTGTTGAGATGCGGCGGCGCGTCCGGGTCGCGGCCGCGGCGCAGCGCCAGTTCGTTCGCGGCGCCGTAGAAGCGATGCACGGCCACCAGCGGCGCGCAGACCGGATCCAGCCGCGGCGGCAAGGCCAGCGCGCCACCCTCGGCGTCGCCGCCGGCGACCCACACGCGCGCGCCGCGTGCGCGAAACTTCTGCGCGACGGCGAGCGTGCTGTCTTGCGTGTCGTCGTCCTGCGCGAAGAACAGAACCGGGAAATCGCGTTCGACCAGCGCCATCGGCCCATGCTGCACTTCGGCCGCACTGAAGGCTTCGGCGTGCAGCGCGCAGGTTTCCTTGAGCTTGAGCGCCGCCTCCTGCGCGGCGGCGAGCCCGAGTCCGCGGCCGACGACGAACAGGTTCTGCGCGTCGACGAGGCCGTCGACGAGGGCCGACCAGTCGAGCGTCCAGCCCGCTTCGAGCGCGGCCGGCACGCTGTCGAGCGCGGCGCGAAGACCGTCGTCCTGCTTCCATTCGGCCACCAGGTGCAGCACGGCGGCGAGCGAACACAGGAAGCTTTTCGTCGCGGCGACGCTGCGTTCGGGGCCGGCATGCAGCGGGATCAGGAAATCCGCGGCCTGCGCCAGCGGCGAATCCTCGACGTTGACCATCGCGACGACGCGCGCGCCGGCGCGCTTGGCCGCCTGCGCCTGGCCGACCAGATCGGGGCTGCGGCCCGATTGCGAGATCGCGACGAACAGCGCGCCTTCCAGGTGCTGCGCGGCGGCGTAGATCGACTGCACCGACGGCGCCGCCGAACTCGTCGTCACGCCGAGGCGCGTTTCGAACAGGTACTTCGCGTAGGTGGCCGCGTTGTCCGAGCTGCCGCGCGCGCCGGTCGCGATCAGGCGCGGAGGGTCGCGCCGCAATGCGGCGGCGAGTTCGCGCACGATGGCCGCATTGCTCTGGACCTGGCGCGCGATCGCGGCGGCGGATTCGCGCACCTCGCGGTACATGTGCGTCGATTGTGCGGCGCGCGGTGCAACCTGGGGCATGTCAATCGCTCTTGAGTTCGGCGACGAAGTCGTAGGCATCGCCGCGGTAGTGGGAATAGGTCAGCTCGACGGCGCGGCCGTCGGCAAGGAAACCGCGGCGTTCGATCAGCAGGCCCGCGCTGCCGCTCTTCACATGCAGCAGACGCGCCGCTTCGGCATCGAAGGCGACCGCGCGCAGACGCTGCAGCGCGCGCCGGGGGCGCATGCCGCGCCGGTCGAGCGCCGCATACAGCGAGTCGCGCACGCTGCGCGCGTTCGCCAGCGCGAACGCCGGCACGGTGCTCTGTTCGAGCGCGAGCGGTTCGTCGCCGGCATACCGCAGCCGGCGCAGCCGCACGACGCGCGCGCCGGGAGCGAGGCCGAGCGCCATCGATTCGTCCGGCGTCGCGGCGCCGCCGTCGCTCGCGATCGTCTCGCTGCGCGGCGCGAGACCACGCGCGCGCAGTTCGTCGGAAAAGCTGGTCAGCTGGGAAAACGCCCGCACGATGCGCGAACCGACGAACGTGCCCGAACCCTGTCGCTGCACCAGCAAGCCGTCGGCGACGAGCCCGGAGATCGCCTTGCGCACCGTCACCCGCGAGACGCCGTGGCGTTCGGCCAGCTCGCGCTCGCCCGACAGCGCCTGGCCCGGCGCCAGCGCGCCGTTCTCGATCTGCTGCTGCAAGGTGTTGCGCAGGTCGAGGTAGGCGAGGGGGCGAACGGTGGATGAGGCAGAGTGCATTCTTCGACTATACCACTTAAATACCACTAGGATCCAAAGCGATGTTGCGATCCGTGGCGCCAATTGCGATCGCCCCCGCGACGGTCCCGCTTTCTCTTCCGCCGCGGCTACCAGATGTGGGTGCGCTCGGCAGGAGGGACGAACATCTTGTCTCCCTCGCGCACGTCGAATGCGCGCTGGAACGCATCCTGGTTCGTCACGGCGCCGGCGACGCGGAAAGGATCGGGGGCATGGGTGTCCGTCAGCGCCTGGGCCACGTCGGCGGGCTTCTTGATCGGCTCGGCGGCCCATATCCGCGCGAAACCCAGGAAAAAGCGCTGGTCGCCGGAGAGTCCGTCGAGAACCGGTGCCGGGCGATCGTTCGACGCGCGCCGCCAGGCCTCGTAGGCAATCGCCAGGCCGGAGTTGTCGGCGATGTTCTCGCCGATGGTGAGTTCGCCGTTCACGTGCCGGCCCGGCGCGACCTCGTAGCGTCCGTACTGCGCGATCAGCGCGTGCGCGCGACGCTCGAACTCGGCGCGGTCCGGCGTCGTCATCCATTCCACGCGCTTGCCGAATCCGTCGTATTCGCTGCCTGCGCGATCGAACGCGTGGGTCAGCTCGTGGGCGATGAAGAAACCGAGGCCGCCGTAGTTGACCGCGTCGTCGGCACCGGATTGGAAATAGGGCGGTTGCAGCAGCGCCGCCGGCAGTACGACCTGGTTGCGGCTGACCGAGTAGTAGCCGTTCACCGATTGCGCCGACATGGTCCACTCCTCGCGGTCGACCGGCCGCCCCAGCTTGTCGATCTCCCGTTGCGCCAGCAGCGTGCGTGCGCGCAGCCAGTTTCCGACCGCGTCGGTCGGGCGGGTCACGAGGCTCGAATAGTCGCGAATGCGGTCGGGCGCGCCCATGCGGATGACCAGATGATCGAGCTTGGAAAGGGCGCCGCGCTTGCTCGGCTCGCTGAGCCAATCCGAGCTTTCTATGCGCCGGCGGAACGCGGCGATCACGTTGTCGAGCACGGATGTCGCACGCGCCTTGGCTTCGGCGGAGAAGTGGTACCGGACGTAAAGCTGCCCCAACGCGTCGCCCATCGCGTCCTCGAGCACGCCCATCGCGCGCAGCCAGCGCGGCCTGCTCGCCGTCGCGCCGTACAGCGTCTTGCTGAAGAAGCGGTCGGCCTCTTCGCGGTACGGCTCGGGAAGAAAGCGTGCAAGATGGTCGATCAGCCGCTGTCGCAAGTAGGCGCGCCACACGGGCACGGGGACCTCGGTCAGCAGCGCGCCGTAGGCCGTGACGTAACTCGGCTCGCCGACGTTGAAGCGGTCGATCGCCTTCGGGATGCCGATCCCGTCCGCGAACTGCGCGAGATCCAGCCCGGGCGACGCCGTCGCCAATTGCGCGCGCGTGTGACGATGCGAGGTCGCTCCCGGGACGCGCGTGGCCACCTGCGTCCATTGCGCCTGTGCCATCCGCGTTTCGAGCGACACGATGGCCTGTGCGAGCGATGCGGAGTCCTTCGTGCCCGACAGCGACAGCACGCGCTCGACATGGAGGCGATACGCGTCGCGGATGCCGGCGGCGTGCGCGTCGGTGCCGAGGTAGTAGTCGCGGTCGGGCAGCCCGAGATCGGATTGCACGAAGTCGGCGAGATAGCGCGTGGGATCTTCGTCGTCGGCATGGACCCAGGTGCCGATGCCGATATCCAGCCCGCGCGCGGAGAGCGTGGCGATGGCGCGCACGATGTCGCGGGGCGCGGTCGCGGCGTCGAATTGTTCGAAATACGAAGCGAGCGGCTGCAAGCCGGCAGCGTCGATCCGCGCGAGATCCATGTAGCTGGCGTAGATGTCGGCCAGCTTTCGATGATCGGGATCGGCGTCGGGCGTCTTCGCCAGGCGCTGCACGTCCTTGTCGAGTGCTTCGTACACGCCGAGTTGGAGCTCCCTGTTGGCGCTCCAGCCGGACATGTAGGCGGGCCCCTGCACGCGTGCGATCCAGCCGCCGACCGCGAAGCCGTAGAAGTCGTCCTGCGGCCGCACGCTGCGGTCGAGGTCGGCAGCGACGATTCCGGCGACGTGCGGCTGCGCGGCGGCACCGCCGGAGCCTGCGTCTCGCGCATTCGAAGCGAGGGGACTCGCGCACAGCAAAAGGGTAACGAGGGGCAGCCAACGCATCAGCAACGCTCCGCCAAAAAAATATGTCACAAGAAACGTAACATGTGACATAATTGCTCGCAAGAAGGTGGCGGCGGGTATTGCGGGTATGGGCGACTTCATTCATTCCCAGGGACTGATCTTTCTCCCGCACATCCTGCGGCGCTTGGCGAATCGATTCATCCAGGCTTGCGACGTCGTCTTTCCCGACGTGGGCATCGTCGTACCGCCGCGCGTGGTGTCGACCGTCCATCTCCTCTACGAGAGCGGGCCGCGCGCGATCACCGATATCGCTGCGGCGATCGGTCAGTCCCATCCGTTCGTGATCAAGTCGGTCAAGCAGCTGAAGGCGCTCGGGCTGGTCGGCACGCATTCCGATCCCAAGGACGGCCGGCGCACCGTCGTCAAGCTGACGGCCAAGGGAAAGGAGCAGGCGCAAAGGCTGCTGGACGTTCGGCCCGCCTTCGAGGCGGCCTATCGCCGCCTGATGCATGAAGCCGGCGCGGAGATCTTCGATCCGCTCTGGCGTATCGAAGTGGCGCTCGGCAATCAGGCCTTTTCCGATCGCATCGCGGCCGAGTGGAAAGGGTCTGCGAAGATTGCGCGGGCGAAGCATTCCTGAGCCGCGAGTCTGGAGCTCCTCGCGACGAAGGATCGCGCGCCCGCGGGGGCGTGAGCAAAGACGGCCCGCGCGCCGATCTCAGGTGTGCGACGAAGCGTCCTGCTGCCGGGCCGCCTCGGCGATCGCGCGCATCACCTTATCCCTGGAGCTCGGTGCTTGGCTCGCACGATCGGGGAACGTCGGTGGAACCGGACACGTGAACGACGGCAACGTCACGTCGGGGATTCGCGGATTGCTCGGATCGATCAGGTTCGCCAGAACGGGCGCATTCGCATCTCGCGCAGTCAGGCTCGTCCATTGGTCGCTCGGCAGGAACTGCTCGATGACGGTCCGGATGATCGTCGTGTGGTCGAACGGGTTGCCCGGACTCGGCGGCCGGAACGCTACCCCGTCGGCGCGGTTGACGTACGGGTTGATCAGCAGGCACGGCACGCGTACGCCGTAGCGGGAATAGTCGAATCCTTTCACCGTCCCGCTCTTGAACGGCGACGGAGCCGCAGGCGGCGGAACGTGGTCGTAGAGGCCGCCGTGCTCGTCGTAGATCACCACGAGCAACGTCTTGTCGAACACGTTCGGATGGGCGCTCAGCGTGTTGTAGATGCCGGCGAGAAACGTTTCGCCGTCGCAGATGCTGATGGCCTTCGGGTCCGCCGTCGTGCCCGGCGCGATGGCGTTGCCGGGATGATTGCTCTGCGAGCGGCCGTCGCTCGCTTCGAAGTAGCGCGGCTCGATGAACGAATACGGCGCAAGCGCGTCGCCGGCGACGTCCTTGGCGAACTGCTCGTACTGGACGACCCGGGTCTGGTTGTCGGACTTGTGGACGTCGCGGACATATTTCACCAGCAGCGCCGACAGGATGCCGCCGGGGAAGCCGAACGTCTTCGCTTCGTCCTGGTAGTAGATCTTCCAGTTGACCTGGCCTCGGCGCGCGGCATCGAGCGTGCTGAAGACCGACGGATCGCCGACGCCGCCGTGAAGCGCGATCACGAATACGTAGTCGGGGTCATTCAGATAGGGCGCATCGAACAACGACGTGCCGGGCGTTCCGCAGTGATTGAATACGCGATTGGCGAAGGTCTGCACCGGTCCCGAGGCGAACCAGCGATCGCTGAATGTATAGGCGGACGCGAGCGCGGAGGTGACCGGGATATTCCCGCCCGGGCCGGGCGCGTAGTACTGCATGATGTCGGCGGCCTGCGGCGCGACGCCGCCCGTCGGTTTCGCGTTCAGGTAGTTCCACGCGAAGCCGTCCATCGTCGGGACGCTCGACGTGTTCGGGTCGACGCCATTGCGGCCGAACAGCTGGCGCGTCATGTCGTCGAAATCCTCGTTCGGATCCGGGAACGGCGTGATCATCGTGTCGATGCCCGGCGGTCCCTGCCACACCTTCACGGTGGCCGACTTCGGATCGCTCGGATCGATGGGATTGGTCTCGCTGCCGGTCAATCCGTCGAACGCGGCCGAGGGCGGATAGAGGCCGCCCAGCAGATTGTCGAACGAACGGTTCTCGAGCATCACCACGACGATGTGCTCGATCTGACTGGTCAGCGGCTGGGTCATGGCGCCGCATGTATACAAATAGATATGTGTACAGTCAACGGCCGCGTGAGCCGCGCGCGCCCGCCTTGCCCGGCTGCGGCCGGGACGTGTTCGGTGCGTCTGTATCCCGATGAAGATCGGACGACCGTCGGCGAAATGGCGGCCGGCTTTCTTTCGCGGCGATATAGTTGCATGATACAACTATAGGCACGGCAGGAGACCGCAATGCAGCCGCCCGACATCGAGCTCGTCGATCGTGTCCGCTCGGCCTCGCGCCTGATGGTTCGCGAGCTCGGATTCATGCGAGGCACCCTGGCGGCGACGGACTATCCGCCGTCGGCCGTTCACTCGATCCTCGAGATCGGCGCCCGCGGCGCGATGACGTCGGTGGAACTGGCGGACTTCCTCGGACTGGAGAAGTCGAGCGTCAGCCGCATGGTCGGCAAGCTCGTCGAGGCCGGCGAACTGAAGCAGTCGGCCGGCCGCGAAGATGCGCGTTTCAAGCGCCTTTCGCTCACGGCGAGGGGACGCAGGACGCTCGCCGCGATCGATCGCTTCGCCCGGCGGCAAGTCGCGGATGCCGCACAACGCTTGGCCCCGCACGAACTCGCTTCGATCGGCGACGGCCTGTGCCGGTATGGCGCCGCCCTGCGCGCCGATCGGCTCGGCGTGCCGCTCATCGACGAATCGCCGCTGTCGATCGTCGAAGGCTACCGGCCCGGCATCATCGGCCGGGTCGCGGAGATGCACGCACACTACTACTCGCGCCACGAAGGACTCGGCCGGTTCTTCGAGCATCGCGTCGCGGTGGAAATGGCCGATCTGACTTCGCGGCTCTCCGATCCGGCGAACGCGATCTGGGCGGCCGTCAGAAACGAGCGAATCGTCGGCAGCATCGCGATCGATGGCGAAGACCTCGGCAACCGCGAGGCGCACCTGCGTTTCTTCATCGTCGACGACGAAGCGCGCGGTCGCGGCGCAGGCCGGGATCTGCTCGCGGCGGCCCTGGCGTTTTGCGACACCCGCAGGTTCGAGCGGACGAAGCTGTGGACGTTCAAGGGCCTGGATGCGGCGCGCCACCTCTACGAGCGGGCCGGTTTCGTGTTGGACTGGGAAGGCCGCGGAGAGCAGTGGGGCGCTTCACTGATCGAGCAGTGCTTCGTTCGGCAAACGCCATGAAGAACGGCGACGACGGCGCTGCAAGACGCCATTCCCGCGAACGCCGGACTCGACGTTCGACGACGTCGCGATGGACGGCAGGCGTGCATCGCGCCAGGACGGTTCGGTCCGCCGAGCGCGTCAGCGTACCGAGCTTGCGCTGCGCATGATCGACATACGGCCAGCCGCGTTTCCCGAAGACGCCGACGAGGTGCGAAGCCTGTTTCGCGAATACGCGCAAAGCCTCGGCGTCGACCTCGGCTTCCAGGATTTCGAAGCCGAACTCGCCGGCTTGCCCGGAAAATACGCAGCGCCGGCAGGACGGCTGCTGCTGGCGTGGAGCGGCAGCGACGCGCTCGGTTGCGTCGCCTTGCGTCCTTTGCACGGCGCTGCGTGCGAAATGAAACGGCTCTATGTGCGGCCGCAAGCACGCGGCGTGCAGTTGGGGCTCCAGCTGGCGCAGCGCATTTGCCAGGAAGCCCGCCAAGCTGGCTATTCGAGAATCTGTCTCGATACGCTCCCCACCATGGCGGCTGCGCAGCGACTCTATCGTGCGCTGGGATTCGTGCCGATCGAGCCTTACGTCTTCAATCCGATCGCGGGCACGAAATTCCTGGCGTTGGAGCTGCACACCGGCGCATAGCTGTTCGCATTGCGGGGAACGCCTAGAACGACAGCGCCACGCCCGTCAGTCTTTCGCTGAGACCGAACAACGATTCGGCCAGTGCCGCATCGACCGCGTAGGCCGCGACGCCGGGTGCGGCTGGAGTCGACTGCGGGGTCGTCATCGCGGCGATGTCGCAATTCTCGCAGTACTCGCCGCCGCGGCCGTTCAATGCCTCGCTGACCGCACACCAGACCAGCGTCGCGGCGCCTTGCTCGACGGTCTTGAAGTGAGCGGGAAGGACGGGCTTGCCGTTCGCGAACGCGATGCCGAACGACTGCAGTTCTTCGACGCTGAGATGGCGCGCCAAGTCGGTCGAGAGGATCGAACCGGGGTGCACGGAGAACGCGTGCACGCTGTGCGCGGCGCCGAGCGTGTCCAGGTGCAGCGCGAACAGCGCGTTGGCTGTCTTCGATTGTCCGTAGGCTTTCCATTTGTCGTAGTCGCGCCGTTCGAAATTCGGATCGTCGAAGTCGACGCCGGAAAAGCGATGGCCGGCCGAACTCACCGAGACGACCCGCGCGTTGCCCGCTCGACGCAGCGCCGGCAGCAGGCGCGCGGTCAACTGGTAGTGACCCAGGTGATTGGCCGCGAACTGTGCTTCGTAGCCGCGCGCGTCGCGCGTCAGCGGCGTCGCCATGATCCCGGCGCTGGTGATCAGCATGTCCAGCGGCCTGTCCGAGGCGAGGAATTCCTGCGCGAACCGGTCGATCGACGCGGGGTCGAGCAGATCCATCGCGCCGATCTCGACGCGCGCGATGGCGGCGAGCGCCGACCGCGCCTTGTCCGGCGTGCGCGCCGGCACGATCACGGTCGCCCCGGCGTCGGCCAGGACGCGCGCGGCTTCGAGACCGAGTCCGGAGTATCCGCCGGTGATCATTGCCGTGCGGCCGTCGAGTCGCTTGCCGGCGAGGGCTTCTTGCGCCGTGGTACGCGGGCCGAATCCCGAGGGAATCGGCGACTGCTTGTCCTGCATGGGGTGTGCTCCTGAATGCAAAGGGTCACTTTAGGCAAGGGTGCTTGGACTATCCATGTATACAGGTCCACAATTCTTTCTCGATCGTCCAAATCTCTCGCGATGGATACCCTTTCCAACGTGTTGTCGCTGCTGAACGTGCGCAGTGCCTTCTCCAACGGGTTGAAGGCTGGCGGCGCGTGGGCGATCCAGTTCTCGACGGTGGCCGGCATCAAGTTCAATGCGGTCGTCGAGGGAACGTGCTGGCTCGCGCTCGAGGGTGACATCGAGCCGGTCCGGTTGCAGGCGGGCGATTGCTTCCTGCTCAAGGGCGGCCATCGCTTCGTGCTGGCGAGCGACCTCACGTTGCCGCGGATCGGCGCTGCGGATGTCTTTCGCGATCCGGTCGACGGCGCCGCGCACATCGGCACGCCCGCCGACGTGTTCGTGATCGGCGGCCGCTTCATCTTCGAGCCGGCCGATGCGTCGATGCTGATCGATGCGCTGCCGCCGTTCGTGCACGTCGATCGCGATTCGGCGCAGGCGACGACCTTGCGCTGGGTGTTGTCGCATCTGGCCGCGGAGCTTTCCGACACGCGGCCGGGCGCGCAGCTGATGGCCGAGCATCTCAGCCACATCATGCTGGTGCAGGTGCTGCGATCGTTTCTGGCCTCGCCCGCGCGGCCGGCGACCGGCTGGCTGGCGGCCTTGTCCGATCCGAAGATCGGGCCGGCCATGCGCCTGATGCACGAGGCGCCGGCAACGCATTGGACGTTGAACGATCTGGCACGCGCGGCCAGCGTCTCGCGATCGGCTTTCGCGTTGCGCTTCAAGACGATCGTCGGCACGGCGCCGCTCGATTATCTGCTGCAATGGCGCATGCGCCTGGCGCGTCGCGCGTTGCGCAGCGATACGGCCAGCGTCTCGTCGATCGCGGCGTCGCTGGGCTACGCCTCCGACAGCGCATTCAGCAGCACGTTCAAGCGGGTGACCGGCCGTGCGCCGCTGCAGTATCGGCGCGAACCTCGAACGCAGCCGCAGACTGCCGCCCAGGCGCCGTGACGGCGGCATGTGTTTCACGAGCGGCCGAGTCGACAGCGCGGACGGTTCGATACGCTAGGGAATGATGCGATCGGCGCGTAGACGTTCGAACAAATCGACGAAGGCCTCGTCGCTGCGCCGATAGTCGAGAAAGCCGAGCTGCCTGCTCTTGGACATGTCGGTCACCACTTCGATCGGCCGGCCGAGGTCGGCGTCGGTATGCCAGGGAGAAACGAGGCGATCGATATCGGCCTCGGCCAGGCCGTGGCGGGCAGCGATCTCTGCCCAGATCGGAGCGTCGCCGGCCATCTGCAAGGCGAGCGGGGCGACGGTGCCGTCGAAGGGCACGGGCTCGATACCGAACCAGGTCGCGATGCGCTGCCACATCCAACTCCAGCGGAAGACATCGCCGTTGACGACGTTGAACGCCTGGCCGGCCGCCTCCGGCGTCGTCGCGGCCCACAGCAGGTGGCGCGCGAGCAGGCGCGCGTCCGTCATGTCGGTCAGGCCGTTCCATTGCACGAGCGAACCGGGGAAGCGAAACGGTCGTCCCGTTTCGCGACAGATCGACGCGTAGACCGCGAGCGTCGTCCCCATGTTCATCGCGTTGCCGATCGCAGCGCCGACGATCGTGTGCGGCCGATGCACGCTCCAGCGAAATCCGTCGCGCGCGGCCGCCGCGAATACCTCGTCTTCCTGCGCATAGTAGAAGTTGTCGACGTTCAAGCGGCCTTGGTCTTCGCGAAAAGGCGTTTGCGGCAGCGCTCCCTTGCCGTACGACTCGAACGGCCCCAGGTAGTGCTTCAGCCCGGTCACCAAGGCGACATGGCGGACGCTGCCGGCGGCCTTCAGCGCGTCGAGGAGGTTGCGCACCATCGCCGCGTTGACGTGGATGTTGTCGGCTTCGGTCGCTTGCCGCGACCATGTCGTCAGGAAAACGTGAGTGGGTGCGAGACCCTCGAGTGCCGCTCGCAGCGATGGCGCGTCGGCGAGGTCGGCGGCGATCGGCGTCACGCCGGGCTGCGCGACGGCGCGGCGCGCGAGGCCGAGGACTTTCCAGCCCTGTTCGACCAACCGCTGCGCCGCGGCGCTTCCCGCTATGCCGCTGGCGCCGGCAATCAGTGCGACATTCGTCATCGGAGGCTCCTGAAAGATTCCAGCGAGCACGATAGGTACGGTTTCCGGCGAGTCCAAGAAGGCACGAAAAGGTAACCACGATGGAACCAGGCAGCGCGGAAGAAGAATGGCGCGAAGACTGCGCGCCGCGCCGGGTGCTGGAGATCTTCTCGACGAAATGGACGAGCATGATCCTGCACACGCTGCACGCTCGCCACGCAGGCCGTGCGCGCAGCGGCGTTCTGCTGCGCAGCTTGCCGGGCATCTCGAAGAAGATGCTGAGCCAGACATTGCGAGAGATGGAGGCCAGCGGCCTGGTCGAGCGGACGGTGTTCGACACGGTGCCGCCAGGCGTGGACTACGCGCTGACGCCGCTCGGGCGGCTTCTGGTCGAGCCGATCGAGCGCATGTACGCGTGGGCGCGCGAAAACTCGGCCGCGCTCGATGCGTTGAAGACCCGGTCGACCTCGCGCCGGCGTCAGCGCGCGTAGCCGCCATCCTGGATCGCCACGACGGCTGCATGGCCGTCGTGCGGGTCGAACCCCAGGTCAGGCGGCCGGCTTGCCCACGCGCGCGGTCGAGTCGCGAATCACCAGCTGCGGACTGAAGCCGCGATTGATCGGCGCGGCGGCGCCGGCCGTGGGCTTCAGTTCCGCGATCAGGCGCAGCGCGGCATGCCGCGCGATGTCTTCGGTCGCCTGCTTCGCGGTGGTCAGCGCCGGCCAGCTCTGCTTCGAGAACGGACTGTCCTCGAAGCCTGCGATCGACAGTTCGTACGGTACGTCGATGCCGTTCGCCTTGGCGGCGGCGAGCACGCCCGCGGCGATCTCGTCGTTCGAGCCGAAGATCGCGGTCGGCCGTTCGCGCAGGGCGAACAGGCGCCGCGCGCCGCGGAAGCCGTCGTCGAACGAGAAGTCGCCCGGGATCACGAGCTTCTTGTCGAGCGGTATGTCGTACGCCTTCAGCGCGGCTTCGTAGCCCTTGAATCGTTCCGGGCTCGAGCGATGCGCTTCGCTGCCCCAGAGAAAGCCGATACGCTGGTGGCCGAGCTGGATCAGGTGCTCGGTGATGTCGTAGGCGGCGTCGCGGTCGTCGACGTAGACGCACGGGTAGCCGTCGTTCGGGTCCTCGGCGGCCGAGATGATGCGCACGAACTTGATCTCGTTCGCGGCGAGGTAGCGGATCAGGTCCATGCGCTCGGACATCGGCGGCGCCAGCACGAGACCGGCAAGGCGCGCGCGGCGCACCAGCTCGCGCAGTTCATCGGCGAGATCGGGCACGGTCGAATCGCACGGATGGATCTGCAGTCCGAACCCCTGGTCGCGGCAAGCGGCCAGCACGCCGTTCTGCACGCTGATCACGTAGTACGGATTGGGATTGTCGTAGACGAGGCCGAGCGCGTACGACGTCGCGCTGCGCAGGCTGCGCGCGGACTGGTCCGGTTCGTAGTCGAGCTCGGCCACGGCGCGGCGCACGCGCTCGCGCGTTTCGTCGCGGACCGACAGCTCGTTGTTGATGACGCGCGAAACCGTCTTCAGCGATACCTTCGCGCGTCGCGCGACGTCCTTGATCGTGGGTCGATTCACCGATGATGTTCCGCAGGTTCGGCCCATCGTAGCGGAGAGCCGCCCCGGATGGGAAAGGGCGCCGGCGGCGAACGGCCGCCGCCAGGCCGGGCCGCCGCCCTGCGAACGGCCTTCGGACGGCCCCGGCAGGCTCGGGTTTGCCCTAGCTAGGTTGCGCGGCCATCTGCTGACAAGCTGACGCCCTCATCGGAAAAGCGGGGAGCGCTGCCATGTCTCTTATCAACGATGTCGGCCAGCGCCTTGCCGCACAACTGCCCGCTTCGTCGCCGACGCCGCCGCCTTCCTCGTCGCCGGCCGGCCAGACCCCCGTCGGCGACGGGCGCTTCAGCACCCAGGTCTCCGGCACGAAGCCGCAGCCGCAGACGGATCTGCAGCTGGCGGAAATGGCCAACGATTCCTACACGCTGTCCGATCCGACGACGCAGTCGACCGGCACGCAATCGGAGAAGGATCTCCAGGCCGCCGGCTGGACGCGCCTGCAGCCGGCCCCCGGCGATCACCCCGATCACCTGGTCGACGCCAACGGCAATCGCGTCAACATCGACCCCGCCTCGTTGGAAGATCCGTCGAGCGGCTTTCGCGCCGCGATCTACCAGAACCAGCAGGGCCAATACGTCGTCGCGTATGCAGGCACGGATCCGTCGCAGTTGCCGGACATCGGAGCCGACGCGAGCCAGGCCTTCGGTCTCGGCGCCAAGCAGTACAACGAAGCGACCGCGCTCGCCAAGCAGGCCGAAGTCGCGTTCGGGCAGGGCAACGTGGTCTTCACCGGCCATTCGCTCGGTGGCGGGCTGGCATCCGCCGCGGCCTTGGCGACTGACGCGACCGCCGTCACCTTCAACTCGGCCGGTCTCAGCAACCAGACCTTGCGCGACCTCGGCTTCAATCCGAATGCCGCACGCGAAGATCTTGCCGACAGTGGGCAGGTGCGCCGCTACGTGGTCGATTCCGATCCGTTGACGCTGGCGCAGCAGGGCCTGCCGGCGATTCCCGTGCCGGGCCTGGGCCCGATCTCTCCGCCGAACGCCGTCGGCCACGAACTCGATGTCGCGCTGCCGCCGGGCTTCAAGCCGATCCTCGGCGCGCACGGCGGCAGCGGCGACAACACCTCGTATGTCGAAGCGCTGCGCACGCAGACGGCACGCGATCCCGGCAACCCCGGCGTGGTTTCCAACACGATCCAGGATCTGGCGGAACTCAATTTCAACTCGATCGGCACGGCGATCGGCGGCATCAAGAACGTCGTCACCGACACGATCGATACCGTCAAGAGCACCGCATCGAATATCGCCGATGACGCGCGCAACGAGTTCGGCCAAGGCCAGGTGATCAGCGGCACCACGCATATCGCCGGCGATGTCGCCAACGGCGCGCTGGACCTTGCCGGCAAGGTCGGTTCGGACGTGATTTCCACCGGCGGCAAGGCCGTCCGCAACGTCACCGACGCAGCCGGGCAGATTCTGCGCGACGTCGGCCAGGCGACCGGTTTGCAGAAGCCGCTCGATTTCGTCGCCGGTATTGTCGAGGGTGGCGGCAATCTCTTGAGCAAGGGCACCGATGCCGTCGGCAAGGGTTTTTCGTGGGCAGCCGACAAGCTCGGCGACGGTTTGAACTGGGGTCTGGACAAGCTCGGTGACGGACTGCAGTGGACGGCGAACAGGGCCGTCGAGGGCGCCAAGATCGTCGGCAACGCCGTCGTCGATGGCGCGAAGGCGGTCGGCAATGCCGTCGTCGACGGAGCCAAGGCTGTCGGCAACGCGGTCGTCGATGGCGCGAAGGCGGTCGGCAACGCCGTCGCCGACGGGGCCAAGGCCGTCGGCAATGCCGTCAGCAAGGCGATGCCCTGGAACTGGTGAGCCGCAGCGCCCAGAATCGGCACCGTATGCCGATGCGATGCGGTGTGAGCCGATCGCCGGCGTGACATGGAACGGCGGATTTCAATGAGACTCATTGCTCGCCCGGGCGCGACACGGCGCGTGGCTCGCGCCGTGTCGCTCGCGTCGCTTATCCTCTTCGCACACGCCATGTGCGCCCAGGCAGGATCCTCCTCGATGTCACCGAGCAAAACCTTCACCGACCCCGCTGCGGCCCTGCTGGCCGATGCCGTCAAGGCCGGGGACGACGCGCGCATCCGCAAACTCGTCGCCGACGGCGCCAACCCGAACGCGCAGGGAGAACGCGGCCTGCCGATGCTGCAGTTCGCGATGCTCAACCAGAAGCGCGGCAGCTTCGAGACCTTGCTCGCCGTCGGTGCCGATCCGGCGCGCGGCGACGACGGCGGCACGACCGCCGTGCATCTTGCCGCGCAGGCCGATACGCCGTACTGGCTGGAGACCCTGCTCGCTCGTGGCGCGAGTCCCGATACGCCGAACACGATCACGCAATCGACGCCGCTGATGGCCGCGCTGATGGCCGAACGCCAGGACAACGCCGACCGTCTGATCAAGGCCGGCGCGCGCCTCGACGCGACCGATCGGCAAGGCAACACGGCGCTGCACGTCGCTGCGCAGATCAACGATGCCGGCCGCGTGCTCGGGCTGCTGCAGGCCGGCGCCTCGCCGAATCTGAAGAACGCGCAGAACGTGACCTTCCAGCGCTACTTGTTCATGACCAAGGAATCGGTGTTGAGCAGCGACGTGCGGGCAGCACGCGATGCGGTGCGCGCGTGGCTGCAGAGTCACGGCATCGCGGTCGAAGGCCAGGTGCACTGAGCGGCGTCGGCGACGCATCGCGCGTCGCCTGTGTACCGATTCGACCTTCGTTGCGGCGGCAGTCCAAGCGGTGTGCCTGCTTCAGGCGCGGCCTGCGCGATAGCCGCGCAAGGCGTAGAACAGGATGTACAGATAGCAAGGCAGCATGATCAGCACGAACACGAGCTGGAAGTCGTGCCGCTCGCGCAGCAGCGCAAACGCTTGTGGAATGATCGCGCCGCCGGCGATACCCATCACGAGCAAGGCCGAACCGGTTTCGGTGAGACGGCCGAGGCCGGCGATCGCCAGCGGGAAGATCGCCGGCCACATCATCGCGTTGGCGAAGCCGAGCGCGGCGACGAACCCGACCGAGACGTAGCCGTGGCTGAGGAATGCGCCGATCGACAGCAGCGCGCCGAGCACGGCCGACAGCGCGAGATAGCGCGCCTGTGAAATGAAGCGCGGAATCGTCAGCAGGCCGACGACATAGCCGACCAGCATCGCGGCGAGCGTGAACGAGGTGAAGAATTTGGTCTCGTCGACCGGAAGGCCGAAGCCGCGGCCATAGGTGCCGATCGCGTCGCCGGCCATCACTTCGACGCCGACGTAGACGAACAGGCAAAGCACGCCAAGCCATAGGTGCGGGTAGGCGAACAGGCCCTTCGCGTCGGCGCGACCGTCGTCGCTGGCGCGATTGACTTCGGCGGCGCGAATCTCCGGCAGCGGCGACTTCGCGATCCAGAATCCGAGCAGGGCGAGCAGGCACGCCATCACCAAGTACGGCACGTGCACGCGCGCGGCGAACGCATCGAGCAGCGCCGCCTTGCCCGCCGCATCGGCGGCTTGCACCTGCGCCTTCAGGTCGCCGAGGCCGTGCATCACCAGCGCGCCGATGACGAGCGGGGCGAGGATGCCGGCGATCTTGTTGCAGATGCCCATGAAGGCGATGCGCTGCGCCGCGCTCTCGATCGGCCCGAGGATGCTGATGTACGGATTGGCCGCGGTTTGCAGGAGGGCGAGGCCGGCGCCGATCACGAACAGGCCGGACAGCGCGCCCGGATACCAGCGCCGCACGACGAACTCGCCGAATACCGCCGCGCCGACCGCCATCACGAACAGGCCGAGCGCCATGCCGCGCTTCATGCCGCTGCGGCGAAGGATCCACGACGCCGGCAGCGCGAGGAAGAAGTACGACAAGTAGAACACCATCAGCACCAGGAACGCGTTGACCGTGTTCAAGTCGAACGCGAGTTCGACGAACTGGATCAACGGTCCGTTGAGCCAGGTGACGAAGCCGAAGATGAAGAACAGGAGGCCGATGATCAGCATCGGCGTACGAGTGTCGCGCGCGTTCGGCGCGGCGGTGGCGACGGCTGACATCGATGCTCCCCTCTGATGCGGACGGCGTGGCGGCGATAGCTTCCGCTTGTCTATCGACGATCCAAACGTAGCAACGTTGTCATGCGAGCGCCACCGTCCGCAGGCGCGCGTGCAGACCAGCCCTTGTGGAAAGCCCCTTTGTGCACGGGGTAAAGCGTCGACAAGGCTCGCGCCAACCATACTTGCGTTGCAATTCCGCGTCATTTTGCAGTGCAATGTTGACAACGTTGTCATGGCGCGTGAGACTCGCCGGGCGCTGGCAATCGCCGGGCGCGCGACGACGGGCGGGCGGCGGGGGGCGACGAGTGGGCAACGCGGTTGACCGGGAGACATTCCAGCGCGCGAACGACGCGCCGCTGATCGCCGCCGACGTCGGCGGCACGCATGCGCGCATCGCCCTGGTCGGGCCGGCTGTGGACGGCGCGTTCGCGATCCCGCATTACCAGAAGTACGCCTGCGCCGAATTCCCCAGCCTCGCCGCGATCATCGGTACGTTTCGCGATACCCATCTGCACGCCGCCGTCGATCGCGTCGCGCTCGCGATCGCCGGCTACGTCATCGACGATGCGGTGGTCAACGTGAGCCTGCCGTGGACGGTGTCGATCTCCGGCCTGCGTTCGGCGCTCGGTGTGCGCGACCTCGCGATCGTCAACGACTTCGAGGCCGCCGCGCACGCGATCGGCCATATCGATGCGACCCAAGCGGCGCTGCTCAGCGGCCCGGCCGACGCGGTCGACGGTCCGGTGCTGCTGGTCGGTCCGGGGACCGGGCTCGGTGCCGCCGTGCGCATTCCCAATGCCCAGCGCGTCCTGGTCCTCGCCACCGAAGCCGGCCAGGCGACGCTGGCGCCCGACACCGACATCGAATTCGAACTGCTGCGCGAACTGCGCCGGCGCGGTTCGCGCGTGCTGATCGAAGACGTGCTGTCCGGCACCGGCCTGGCCAACCTGCATGCCGCGATCCGCGCGCTGCGCGGCGCGCCGGCGCTCGCGCTGACGCCGGCGCAGATCACCGCCGCCGCGCTCGCGCGCAGCGATCGCTTCGCCGAGGAAACCGTCGACGTGTTCTGCGCCTGGTTCGGCAGCGTGCTCGGCGACCTCGCCCTGCTGTACGGCGCCACCGGCGGCATCTACCTCGCCGGTGGCGTGCTGCCGCAGATGAAGCCGCTGCTGCAGCAGAGCCGCTTCGTCGAGCGGTTCGTCGACAAGGGCGCGATGCGCGAAGTGCTCGCGCGTACGCCGGTGCGGCTGATCGAACACGCCCAGCTCGGCGTGATCGGCGCCGCCAGCTGGTATTTCAACCGCCCCGCGAACGATGCCGGCGTGTCGCGCGCCGGCGGATCCGCGCCGGTTTGAAGAGTTTGTCTGGAGCTTCGCGATGAGGGACTCAAACGAATCGGCAACGACCGCCCAGGGCCGTAGCCGTCACCACCAGAGGGGGAACGTCATGAAGTTTTCGAGAACGATGTTGTCGGCGAGCATCATCGCCGCGTTCGCGCTCGTCGGTGCCGCGCAGGCCGACGACGCATCGCCGGCGGCAGCGCCGGCAGCCGCACCGGCCCAGGATGGCACCCGCTCCGACGGCCAGGAGATGGACACGATCGTCGTGCACGGCATCCGCGAGAGCCTGAAGCGCTCGCTGGAGACCAAGCGCGACGCCGACGCGGTCGTCGATGCGATCACCGCCGAAGACATCGGCAAATTCCCGAGCACCAACGTCGCCGAGGCGATGTCGCAGATTCCCGGTGTCACCATCGACCGCCGCTTCGGTCAGGGCGAACGCGTCAGCATCAACGGCACCGACCCCAGCCTCAACCTGACCTTCCTCGACGGTCATCCGGTCGCGCAGACGACCTGGCTGTACGGCGAACAGCCCAACCACGGCTTCGACTACACCATGCTCGCGCCGGAAATCCTCGGCAAACTGGAAGTGTATAAAAGTCCAGAAGCGCGCCTTCCGGAGGGCAGCGTCGGCGGCACCATCATCATGCACACGCGCGAGCCGCTCGATCTGGCCGCGAACACGCTGAGCGGTTCGGTCGGCGCGACTTACGGCGACCAGTCCGACTCGACCAAGCCGAACGCCTCGCTGCTGTACAGCTGGAAGAATACGGACAACACCTTCGGCATCGCGGTGTCGGCGCAGCACTACGAAGAGAAGGTCGATCGCCAGGGCGAGGAGATCTTCGGCTACAGCCCGGTGTCGAGCCTCAGCGCGAGTCCCGCGGTCGCGGCCGGCCTGGCCGCCGGCACCTTGAACCCGAACGACCTGGTGCCGCAGGAAATCAACGCGGCGTACTTCCAGCAGACGCGCAAGCGCGACAGCGCGACGCTGAACATGCAATGGAAGCCGAACGACCAGTTCGAGCTGGACGTGAAAGGCTTGTACGTGCGCGAGAAGTTCGACAACTTCAACCAGTCGATGTACGGCTTCACCACGCAGACGCCGCAGAACATCACCAGCCTGACGCCGGGCGGCGGCGGCCTGATCACCAGCGGCCATTCCTGCGGCAACGACGATCCATCCTGCCCGGGCCTGCAGTCCAACGGTGGCAACGGACCGGTCAATACCTATCTGGACAACCAGGCGCGCAAGTCGACGGTGACGACCAAGGGCCTCGACCTGACCGGAACCTACAAGGGCGAAGGCTGGAGCCTCGCCGGCAACATCGGCATCAGCAAGGCCGACGACGACAGCAACTCGCAGGCGTTCATCGAGCCGTACTACAACGGCGGCTACACCTGGGACATCCGCCGCGGCATCTCGTTCGACAGCCCGAGCGCGGCAGCCGATCCGGCCAACTGGCACGACGGCGACACGCCGGGCGGCGGCTGGGGCGGCAACTATGCGCAGTGGCCGGCGAAGGCGAAGGACAACTACGGCCAGATCGACTTCAGCAAGAACTTCGACGGCTTCTTCAACGAGCTGCTGCTCGGCGTGCGCTACGCCAAGCATGACGAGAGCCGCGAACTCTTCATCTACGGCGGCGTACGCACGGCGAACCTGGCGACGATCGGCTTCGACGGCCTGACCGACATCCTCTCGGGCTTCGACGGCTTCTCCAACGACCAGCGCCATCACGTGCAGACGAGCTTCGACAACGTGATGAACTGGGTGCTCGGCAGTCCGCTCGGCACCTCGCCCGATCCAGGCTCGTTCCTCAACAACACCTATTCGGTCACGCAGGAATCCGACGCCGGCTACGCGCAGCTGAACTTCGGCAACGATGCGATCCACGGCAACTTCGGCGTGCGCTTCGTGCACACCGACATCGACAGCGCCGGCTACAGCTACAGCGGCACGCCGACCTATCCGGCGCCGGCCGGCAGCTACCAGACCGCCAGCTCCAGCCACAACAACGTGCTGCCGTCGATCAACGTCGCCTGGGACGCGGCACCCGACGTGGTCATCCGCGGCGCACTCGCCGAGGTCATCGCCTGGGCGCCGTACAACCAGGAAGTGCACAACACCTTCCTCAACGACACGGTGCTGACGGGGTCGGGCGGCAATGCCGACCTCGATCCGTACAAGTCGTGGAACCTCGACTTCTCGGCCGAGTGGTACTTCGCCGAGCAGTCCGTGCTGGCGGCGTCGATCTTCTACAAGGACGTGCGCAACTACATCACGACCGACTCGCACATCGAGCGCCAGTTCAACTCGCAGTTCCTCAACGATCCGGCGGGCTACCAGCGCATCTACGTCGACGGCCACCTCGGCAACTGCGACACCAGCGGCTTCTGCGACTACAGCGTGCTGCGTCCGCTCAACGGCGGCACGGCGAAGGTGAAGGGCTTCACGCTGAGCTACCAGCAGCCGTTCGGCGACACCGGCTTCGGCATGTACGCCAACTACACCTATTCGGATGCGTCGACGCATACCGACCAGGACCTGCCGTACAACTCGAAGAACGCCTACAACATCAGCCCGTACTACGAGAAGGGCCCGTTCAGTGCGCGCATCACCTACGGCTGGCGCAGCCACTACCTCGCCGGCGGCTACGTGGCCGGTGCGCCGCCCGCGTCGGTCGACGACTACGCCGAACTGGATGCGTCGGCCACGTGGCGCTTCAACGACCATCTGTCGCTGAACCTCAACGCGATGAACCTGCTCGACGAAACCTACTTCGAATACCTCGGCAACAAGAGCCTGCTCGCCGGCAAGTACAAGAGCGGGCGCCGCTACATGGCCAGTCTGCATTTCGAGTTCTGACGTCGCCCTCGGCAGGCGATGGACTTGCGGGTCCGGAATGATTCCGGGCCCGCCGTTTTCTTCACTCTTTCGTCGTCCCGGCAAAAACGTAATCGTCATCCCGGCGCACGCCGGGACCCAGCGCCTCCTTCCCCACCTCCACGCGCCATCGATGAGAAACTCGCGCGCATGACGCCCGCTCCCGCCCGCGTATCGCCATTCGCGCGCCGACTCCTTCAGCTGGCGCAGCTCGCGTGCCTCGCACTCTTGTCGGCATGCCAGAGCGTACCGCCGGCTCGAACGAACGAGTCCGTGCTCTCCCTGATCCCACAGCCCGCCCTGCTCGAGCGCCACCACGGACATTTTCTGCTGCGCCAGGGCGCGCCGCTGATCGTCGATGCGAACAATGCGCAAGCGCTCGGCATCGCGCGCCGCTTCGCCGATCTGCTGCAAGCCACGCGCGGCATTCACCTCGACGTGCGGCCGTTCGATGGCGGTGCGCGACGCGACGCGATCGTGTTCTCACTGGAGCCTGCCGATCCTCGCGCGCCGGCCGGCGAGGGCTACGAACTCGCCGTCGACGATCACCTGATCCGCGTCGCTGCGGCCGAGCCGCAGGGATTGTTCCGCGGCGCGACCACCCTGTGGCAGCTGCTGACCCAGCAAAGTACGCCCACGTCGGCGATCGACGTGCCGGCCCTGCTGATCCGTGATCGTCCGCGCTTCGCCTGGCGCGGTGCGATGCTCGATTCGGCGCGCCACTACCAATCGCCGGAGTTCATCAAGCGCTTCATCGACCAGCTCGCGCTGCTCAAGCTCGACACCTTGCATTGGCACCTGACCGATGACCAAGGCTGGCGCATCGAGATCAAGCGCTATCCGCGTCTCACCGAGGTCGGCGCCTGGCGCCGGCCGGCCGGCGCCGCCGGCACCGAAGCGAACGGGCAGCCGGTGCGCTACGGCGGCTTCTACACGCAGGACGAGATCCGCGACATCGTGCGCTACGCGGCCGAGCGCTACGTGACGATCGTCCCGGAGATCGACATGCCCGGTCACATGCAGGCAGCGATCGCCGCGTATCCGGAGCTCGGCTCCGCTGCAGACACGCCGGTCGTGTCGCCGGACTGGGGCGTGCACAGCTACATCCTCAATGTCGACGATTCCACGTTCGATTTCGTGCAGAACGTGCTCGACGAAGTCGTCGCGCTGTTTCCCGGAACCTACATCCATGTCGGCGGCGACGAGGCCGTCAAGGACCAATGGAAGGCTTCGCCGCGCGTGCAGGCGCGCATGCGCGAGCTCGGCATCGCCGACGAGGAAAAGCTGCAAGGCTGGTTCATCGCGCGACTGCAGACCTATCTGGCCGCGCATGGCCGCCGGTTGATCGGCTGGGACGAGATCCTCGACGGCGACGTGCCGGCCAGTGCGACGGTCATGTCCTGGCGCGGTGCGAAGGGCGGCATCGCGGCGGCGAACGCCGGCCACGACGTCGTGCTGTCGCCGGACCCGGATCTGTACTTCGATCACTTGCAAAGCGACACCGCCGACGAGCCGGCCGGTCGGCCGAGCGTGCGCAGCCTGGCCGACATCTACGCGTTCGAGCCACTGCCGCCCGGCCTCGACGACAGCGCCGCCCGGCACGTCCTCGGCGCGCAGGCGAACCTGTGGACCGAGCACATGCGCACGCCCGAACGCGTCGAGCACGCGGCGTTCCCGCGTCTGGCCGCGCTCGCGGACGTACTGTGGTCGCCGGCCTCGACGCACGACTGGAACGATTTCGTGCGGCGGCTGGCGCCGCAGATGGCGCGCTGGCGGGCGCTCGGCGTCGCCGCTGCGACCGGCGCGTTCGACGTGCGCTTCGCGACGCAGTACGACGGCACGTCCGGCGAGTTTTCGGTCGTGCTGTCGAACCAGGCCGGCCTGCCGATCCGCTACACGCGCGATGGCAGCGAACCAAACGCCGCCTCGGCGTTGTACGCCGAACGCCTGCGCCTGCCGCTGCGGACCGAGCTGCGTGCGGCGACGTTCGCCGGCACGCAACGCGTCGGCGACGCGCAGCAGCGTCTTTTCACGCGCGAGCAGTTGCTGCGGCGATCGAGCGACGCGCTGCAGCCGTGCAGCGGCAAGCTCGTCCTGCGCCTGGAAGACGATGCGCCACGCGACGACGCGCGCGCGTTCTTCAATGTGGACCTGTTCGATCCCTGCTGGATCTGGCCGCAAGCGCCGCTCGATGCCGCCCGCGGCATCGCCGTCACGGTCGGCCAGCTGCCTTACAACTTCCAATTGTGGAACGACATCAAGAACATCGTCCCGCGGCCGTCGCCCGCATCGCCGCAAGGCGAGCTTCTGATCAAGCAGGACCGTTGCGCGGGACCGACGCTGATCGCGTTGCCGCTCGATGCGGCGGCAACGAACCCCGCCACCACGCGCCTCGAAGCGGCGCTGCCGGCAACGACCGGCGCACACGATCTGTGCTTCGTCTTCAGCGGATCGGGCCACGACCCGCTGTGGGCCATCGACAGCGTCCAGCTGATTCCCGCGGCGCACTGAGACCGGCGGCGGCGAGCGGCCGCGCGCGTGTCGTTTCCGACCAGATTCCGAATCTGGAAGCGAGTTCACACTCTGCTGGCACGTGCCTTGATTGTCATTGGCAGGCAGATCACTTCGCCTGCCGACCCATGAATCAACGACGCCGCGCCGACGGCTGGCCGCACGAACAGGAACAGATGTATGAATCGCGCCCTATTTGCCATCGAAGGACACCCTGCGGCGATCGTCGCCTCCGGCAGCGACGGCCCCGGCAGCGTGCCGCTGCTGGTCAAGGGCGTGCGCGATACGGCGCGCATCGATGTCGAAAACTGGCACTCCGTGCGCTATTGGTCCGAAACGCTGGGCGTCACCGAGGCGCAGCTGCTGCGCGCGACGCGCACGGTCGGCACCTTGGTCGTGCGCGTGGAGACCCATTTCGCGGAAAAGCGCAAGAATCGCGGCCGCCGGCGCGAGCGCGCCTGAAGCGATTCGACCCTTCCTGCCCGGATCGCCTCGATCGCGGCGAACTGCGCTGGCGTCAAAGACATTCGAGCGCGGCGACCGAGCGCATCAACCGCGATCCGAGATACGCGTGCGAGCCGCACGGCAGCAGCCCGGCATCGATGAACGTCTTGCGATACCACGCCGGCGAACGCGCGATGAAGCCTTGATGGTCGCCTGATACGTTGTCGCGCGCGGTGTAGGTTTCGAGGAACGCGACCCCCTCGAGCAGGTCGCCGAAACCGCCGAGGCCGCGACGCAGTTCCGCCGCCGGCACGTAGTGCAGCACGTCGCTGCAGACGATCAGGTCGAAGCGCTCGTCGAAGCGCAGCTCGCCGAGCTGGCCGAACGTGGCCAGACCGATATTGCGCGTGCGCCCGTAGCGCGCGACCGCATAGGCGCTCGAATCCAGGCCACGATACGCCAGGTGCGGACGCAGCTGCAGCAGCGGCGCGCGCCATGGCGCCTCGCCGCAGCCGACGTCGAGCACGTTGCGCAGTGGCCGTGCCAGGTAGTACTCGGCCAGGTGCACGACCATCGCGACCTTGCGCGCCAGCTCCGCACGCGAGCCGACGCGATGTCGGGCATGGCGATACCACTTCTCGAAATAGGCGCGATCGTACTGCTTGCTCATCGGTGCGGGCTCGTCCAGTGGCGCGGCGGCGGACCGCGCATGGTAGACGAGCGCGGCGCGCTGCGGCGGACGCGGTTCAGGCGCGCGCGGCGTCGGCCACGGCCGGCTCGGCGAGCCGGCGCCGGTCGCAGGCGAACGCGATTGCGCCGAACACGAGCACGGCATGGAACGTGGTCAACCGCCACAGCAGCAGCGCGGGAGCGAGTACGGCGAGCGGCGCCCAAGGCGACAGGGCGGCCGCCAGCGCGATGTCGCCGCCGCCGATGCCGCCGGGCACGCCGGTCCACTGCGCGGCGTGCAGCGCGACCGACTGCGCGACGAATACGAGGCCGAAAGGCAGCGCATGGCCGAGGACGGCCAGCGCCAGCCACAGCGCACCGTAGCGTGCGATCCATTGTGCGGCGACGGTGACCAGCAGCGCGGCCGACAGCCAGGGCGATCCGTGGCGCAGGCGCGCGAGATCGGCGACGAAATGCGCGAAGAACGCGCGCAGGCGCTCGCGCCGCTGACGCAGCCAGCGCACGCGCAGCAGCAGGTTGCGCAGCCCGGGCCACCAATGCGCGCGCGAGCGCCATGCGCAGACGCCGGCGAGCGCTGCGGCAAGCACGACCGCCGTCGGAATCCACGCCAGCGAATGCCACGAAGCCGGCACCGCGTCGCCGAGATCGAATGCGCAGGCGAACGGCAGCGCGAGCGCGAAGAACAAGGTATCGAGCGCCTGATCCGCTGCCGACAGCGCCAGGCCCGTCGATGCGGGCATGCCGGCCCGGCGCAGCAGGAACACCGTCGCCGGATATCCGCCGGCACCCGCGGGCGTCGCCTGGAAGGCCGCGTCGCTCGCGAATGCGGTGATCAGCGCGCGCGCCACGCTGATCGGGTGGCCCAGGCGCAGGGCGAGCAGGTTCAGCTTGATCGCGCGCGCGACCGCGCTGGCCAACGCCAGCGCCGCCAGCGCGAGCACGCCGTCGTGCGGTATCGATTGCAGCGCCGCCAGCGCCTGGCGGCCGCCCATCAGCAGCGGCACGAGCAAGCCCGCGCCGATCGCCGCGGCCGCCAGCAACCAGAGCAGACGGTGTTTCATACGTGGCCGAGCGCGGCGGATTTGGTCAGCGCTTCGCGCGTGGCGAGCAGCGGCCGCAGCAAGCTGCGCCAGGCATCGAGGATGTCCGGATGGCGCGCATCGGCCGGGTGGAGCGCGACGCGCAGCAGCGGCGCGTCGGCGTGCGTGCGGCGCGCGGCGGACAGCCAGTGCCGGCTCGCCCAGCGACGCCAGGCGCTGCGCGTCGACGCGGAAATCACCGGCGCACGCACGCGCAGCTCCACCGCCGGCACCTCGAGATGCGTGTGCGTGCTGGTGTAGTGCAGCGCCGTTCGCCGCAGTGCCGCGCGAGCACCCGCTCCGAGCAGCCAGGCCGGTGCGACGAAGCCGCGCACCGGCCAGCCGAGGCGTTCGAACATGTGCAGTCCGTCGGCGATGCGCGTGCCGGCCTGCGCGTCGCTCAACGCGGCGAACTCGCCCTCACCCGCGGTCAGGTGACGGCGGCGCAGCCAGTCGCCCGGCGTTCGCGGCTGCGGTCCGTCGTCGAGGTGGAAGTAGCCATGCAGGGCGACCTCGTCGCCGCGCGCGAGGCGGGCTTCGATCGCGCGGCGGAAACCGGCGTCGGCGTCGGCGCGCCCACGGCGATGATAGTCGGGCACGACGAGCAAGGTCGCCGGCGGCGCGCCCAGTTCATCGAGCATGTCGAGCAGGGCGGCGCATTGCGGCCACGTCGCGGGAGCGATGTCGTGCACGGCGATGCACAGCGCGCGCGAGTGCGGCGCTCCTGCGCGGTCGACATTCGCGGCGTGCGCGTTCATGCCTCGGCGACGGTCGGAGCGACGTCGCCGGCCGGTCGCGTGGGCGCGTGCGCCCGGATCAGTTCGGCATAGCGATGCAGCTGGCGCGGCAGCGTGTGTTCCCACAGGTAGTCGCGCTCGATGCGCCCGCGCGCGAGCGCGCCCATCGCTTCGTGGTCGCTCGCATACAGCGTGCGCACGGCGGCGGCGAGCGAGCGCGCATCGTCCGGTTCGGCGACGATGCCGATCGGTGCGCCGACCAGTTCGGTGACGGCGCCGGCGCGCACCGCGATGACCGGCCGCGCGCACGCCATCGCCTCGATGATGATCATGCCGAACGTCTCGTGGCGGCCGGCGTGGATCAGCGCGTCGCTGCTCGCCAACAGGCGCGCGAGGTGCTCGCTGTTCTGCTGATACGGCAGCATCGTCGCATTCGGCGTCAGGCGTTCGCGGCGTTCGCCGCCGACCAGCAGCAGGTGATAGGGCGCGCCGAGTTCGGAGAAGGTCTGCAGCAGCAGTGGCACTTCTTTCTCGCGCGCCATGCGGCCGGCGAACACGAGCAGGCGCGTGTCCATCGGCAGGCCGAGTTGGCGGCGCAGTTCCGGATCGGCGCGGCGCGGATGGAACACGTCGCCGTCGACACCGAGCGGCTGCACCGCGACGTTGGCGATGCCGAGGTCGCCGAGGCGCTCGGCGATCAGCCGGCTCGGCGCGAACACGCCGTCGAAACGCCGGTACAGATTGCGCAGGTACACGCCAGCGGCGCGCCCGATCGCCGGCGCGAAACGATCGGCGAACAGACGCGCGAGGTCCGAATGCGCGAACGCCACGGCCGGCACGCCGAGCCGGTCGGCGACGTCGAGCGCGACCCAGGCCAGGTGATACGGATCGGCGACCTCGATCACGTCGGGTCCGAGTTCGCGCAGCGTGCGCGACCACTGGCGCAGGCGCAGCGGCAGCCGATAGCCGCCGCCGAACGGAATGCGCGGGCTGGCCAGTTCCAGCAGGCCGGGCTCGCGTTGGCGCGTTTTCGGTCCGGGCACCAGCAGCGTGTGGCGCAGCTGCGGCTGCGTCGCCAGGAACTTGCGCTTGGCCAGCAGGTAGCGCTTGACGCCGCCGCTGTGCGGCGCGAAGAACAGCGTCACGTCGACGACATGCATCGACGTGTCGGTGCTGGGCACGCGCGCATCGCTCCGCGTCGGCATGTAACGAGGCGGCATCGCGATCGTCATGCGGCCACTTAGCCGTCCTGAGGTTACGTGCGTATGACGCAGGCGCTCCGTGCGCCGCCGCTCGGCGCGTCATCGATGCCGCGTGCACGGTCACCGGATCGTCACGATCGGCGCGAGATCGTGCTGTCGCGTCGCTAGCGCGGCGCCGCTTTCGTGCGGGTGCGTGACGGAAACAGCGTGCGTGCGCTTTCGATGCGGCCGGCGTCGCTCGGATCGTAGCCCGGCAGTGCGGCGATCTGCGCGCGCAGCTGGGCATCGGCGAGGATCGCGAGGAACCCTTGCATGATCGGCTCGGCCAGCAGTTCGTCGCGGCAGACGAAGAAGTAGCGTTCGGTCAGCAACGGAACGAAGCCGAGGCCGAAGCGGCGGGCCGGCACCTCGAGGCCGAAGCCGACGTCGGCCATGCCGCTGCCGACGTAGGCGGCGACGGCCGCGTGCGTGTATTCGAGGATCTCGTAGCCGGCGATCGATTGCGGCTCGATCCCGGCCTGCTGCAGCGACAAGTCGAGCAGCAGGCGCGTGCCGGAGCCGGCCTGTCGGTTGACGAAACGCAGGTCCGGTCGCGTCAGGTCGGCGAGTTCGCGGATGCGCTTGGGATTGCCGGCGGCGACGATCAGGCCCTGCCGGCGTGTGGCCAGGTGGATCAGGCTCCACTCGTTGCCGATGCGCGCGGCATAGTGCGCGGCGGCGGCGCTTTCCAGTTCGCCGATCGGCAGGTGCAGGCCGATCAGGTCGCACTGGCGGTCGATGAGCGCAGTGAGCACTTCGTCCGAATCGCGGTACTTCAGGTCGATCGGAATCTCGCGGTCGACCAGGAATTGCCGCACGGTCTCGACGGCGAAGCCGTGGCTGGCCTGCAGCCGCAGCACGGGCTGCGCCTGCGAGAGCGCGCGTTCGATCTCGACCTCCACTTCCGAAGCCAGGCTGTCGAGCAGCGGCGCCAGGCGAGCGGCGATGCGCTGATCGGCCCAGGCAAGGCGCTCGCCGAGCGCGGTCAGCTTGGCGCCGCGGCCGCGCTGGCTCTCGACCAGCGGACGCCCGAACGCGCGCTCGCCCTCGCGCAGCAGACCCCAGGCGTATCGATAGGTCAGTCCCGCGCTCTTGCAGGCGGCCGCCAGCGTTCCGGTGCGCTGGATACCGACCAGCAGCGCAGTCAGGCGCGGCACCAGCGGCGTGCCGCTGGTGCCGCGCAGTTGCCAATGGGCGTCGATCGCTACCTTGAACATTTGTCGATGACGGAATGGTGGCGGAAAAGAGGCTCTGGAAAGCCTATTGTAGACTTTCGTAGTGTGGTGCAGAGTCTTACCACAGTCGAAGATGGGAGCGACCAATAAGCTCAAAATAGCCTATTGGCGACATCCATCCAACACAGCAGAAATTCCCGGAGGGGACATGAGCGGCACGCTCGATATTGGCGTCGCAACACGGCCGTCGGCGGACGGCATCCTCGCGAAGGAACGCTCGATCGCAGGCCCCGGCTTCAATCGATGGATGGTGCCGACGGCGGCACTGTGCATTCATCTTTGCATCGGCATGGCGTACGGCTTCAGCGTGTTCTGGCTGCCGATGAGCAAGCTGGTCACCGAAGCCGACCCGAACGTCTGCGCGAATCTCGGGTTCTTCGCGGCGTTGACGACGACGGCGTGCAACTGGACGGTGCCGCAGGTCACGCACATTTTCGAAACCTTCATTGCCATGCTCGGCATTTCCGCCGCGATCTGGGGCGGCTGGCTCGAGCATGCCGGTCCGCGCAAGGCAGGTTTCATCGCCGCGTTGTGCTGGGGCGGCGGACTGGTGATCGGCGGCCTCGGCGTGATGGCGCATCAATTGTGGCTGGTCTATCTCGGCTGCGGCGTCCTCGGCGGCGTCGGCCAGGGACTCGGCTACATCACGCCGGTCTCGACCTTGATCAAATGGTTTCCGGATCGCCGCGGCATGGCGACCGGGTTCGCGATCATGGGATACGGCGGCGGCGCGATGATCGGTGCACCGCTGGCGGTCGCGCTGATGAAGTATTTCTCCGGCAGCAGCGCGCAGGGCGTCGCGCCGACGCTGATCGCGATGGGCGTCATCTATTTCGTCGTGATGAGCATCGGTGCGTTCGGCTTCCGCGTCGTGCCGAGCGGGTGGCGTCCGGCCGGCTGGACGCCGCCGTCGAAGTCGGCCAACGCGATGATCACCGGCCGCCACGTGCACCTGGACAAGGCCTGGAAAACGCCGCAGTTCTGGCTGATCTGGGGCGTGCTCTGCCTGAACGTGACAGCGGGCATCGCCGTGATCTCCATGGCGAGCCCGATGTTCCAGGACGTGTTCGGCGCCAAGTTGCTCGGACTGGCCGACCCGGCGGCGGCCACCGCTGCGCAGAAGGCGGCCATCGTCGCGGCCGCGGCGGGCCTGGTCGGTCTGATTAGTCTGTTCAACAGCCTCGGCCGTCTGTTCTGGGCATCGTTGTCGGACAAGATCGGCCGCAAGAACACCTATTTCATCTTCTTCCTGCTCGGCATCGCGCTGTATTGCGCACTGCCGACGCTGGGTCACCTCGGCCTCGCGGCGCTGTTCGTCGTCGCGGTCTGCATCATCCTGACGATGTACGGCGGCGGCTTCGCCACCGTGCCGGCGTACCTGGCCGACCTGTTCGGTACGCAGATGGTCGGCGCGATCCACGGGCGCCTGCTGACCGCATGGTCGGTCGCCGGCATCGCGGGGCCGATGATCATCGCCGCGGTGCGCGAGGTGCAGATCAATGCGGGCGTCGCCAAGAACCTCGTCTACGACCGCACGCTGTATCTGATGGCATTCCTGCTGCTGTGCGGCCTGATCTGCAACCTGCTGGTCAGGCCGGTGCGTGAATCAGCCTTCATGTCGGAGGAGGAACTCGCCAGGGAGCGGGCACTCCAACATGAAGACAGGATCAGCGCGAATGCCGAAACGGCCGCGCGCGGCGCTTTCGGCGTCGGTGGCGCGCTGGCCTGGCTCGGCGTCGGCATCCCGTTTCTGATCGGCGTCTGGATTGCGCTGTCGAAAGCGGCGGCGCTGTTCTAACCATGATCAATCAGGTGTAAAACAGGAAAGACGGAAGTTTGCATGGCAGCCCAACCGCTACCCTTGAATCCCCCGCAGCGACGCGTCGCTGCGAATCCCGGCGCCGGCCTCGAGCCGGCCGTCGCGGCAGCGGTCAAGGCCGCGCTCGACACCCACCGCGATCGTCCCGGCGCGCTGATGCCGATCCTGCACGCCGTGCAGGACGCGCTCGGCTACGTGCCGGGCGATGCGGTGCCGCTGATCGCGCACGAACTGAACCTGACCCGCGCCGAGGTGCATGGCGTGATCAGTTTCTACCATCACTTCCGTACGCATCCGCCGGGACGGCAGGTCGTGCAGATCTGCCGCGCCGAAGCCTGCCAGGCGCTCGGCGCACGGGCGCTCGAAGCCCATGCGAAACAGTCGCTCGGCATCGATTTCCACGAAACGACGGCCGACGGAGCGATCACGCTGGAAGCGGTCTATTGCCTCGGCAATTGCGGCTGCGGTCCCTCGGTGCTGGTCGGCAAGGACGAACTGCACGCGCGCGTCACGCCGGCCGCGTTCGATGCGCTGGTGCGCAAGGCGCGCGAGGCGGCGGCATGAGCGGCGTGCTGAAAATCTACGTATCGCGCGACGCCACGGCGCTTGCGCTCGGCGCCGACGCCACTGCGCAGGCGATCGCGGCGGAGGCGGGCAAGCGCGGTGTCGCGATCGAGCTCGTGCGCAACGGCTCGCGCGGGATGTTCTGGGTCGAACCGTTGGTCGAGGTGGCGACGCCGGCCGGTCGCGTCGCCTACGGGCCGGTGTCGGCGACCGATGTGGCAGGACTGTTCGAGGCTGGCTTCGCGAACGCCGCGCCGCACGCCCTGAAACTCGGATTGACCGAAGAGATTCCGTATTTCAAGAATCAGGAACGCCTGACCTTCGCGCGCGTCGGCCTCGCCGATCCGCTCAGCGTCGCCGACTACGTCGCGCACGGCGGCTACGCGGGTCTTGCGAACGCGCTGGCGATGAGCGGCGCAGACATCGTCGCGGCCGTGACCGAATCGGGCCTGCGCGGCCGCGGCGGCGCGGCGTTCCCGACCGGCATCAAGTGGAAGACGGTGCTCGGCGTCGAGTCCGCGCAGAAGTACATCGTCTGCAACGCCGACGAAGGCGATTCGGGCACGTTCTCCGATCGCGTGCTGATGGAAGGCGATCCGCTGTCGCTGGTCGAGGGCATGACGATCGCCGGCGTCGCCGTCGGCGCGACGCAGGGCTACATCTATCTGCGCAGCGAATATCCGCACGCGCATCGCGCACTGAATGCGGCGATCGCCAACGCCTATGCGGCCGGCTGGCTCGGCGCGGACGTGCACGGCAGCGGCAAGCGTTTCGACCTCGAAGTGCGTCTCGGCGCCGGCGCCTACATCTGCGGCGAGGAAACCTCGCTGCTCGACAGCCTCGAAGGCAAGCGCGGCCAGGTGCGCTTCAAACCGCCACTACCGGCGATCAAGGGCTTGTTCGGCCAGCCGACCGTGATCAACAACGTGATCTCGCTGGCCTCGGTTCCGATCATCCTGGCCAAGGGTGCGGCGTTCTATCGCGACTACGGCGTCGGCCGTTCGCGCGGCAGCCTGCCGATCCAGCTCGCCGGCAATCTCAAACACCCGGGGCTGGTCGAAAAGGCGTTCGGCGTGACCTTGCGCGAACTCCTGTACGACTACGGCGGCGGCTCGTACTCGGGCCGGCCGATCCGTGCCGTGCAGGTCGGCGGCCCCCTCGGCGCCTACATGCCCGAATCGCAGTTCGACACGGTGCTCGACTACGAGGCGTTCGCCGCGGTCGGCGCGATGCTCGGCCACGGCGGCATCGTCGCGTTCGACGACACCGTCGACATGCTCGAGCAGGCGCGCTATGCGATGGAATTCTGCGCGGTCGAGTCGTGCGGAAAATGCACGCCGTGCCGCATCGGCTCGACGCGGGGCGTCGAAGTGATCGACCGCATTCGTTCCAATATCGAGCGCGACAAGAACCTTGCCGTGCTGAACGACCTGTGCAACACGATGCGCTTCGGCTCGCTGTGCGCGCTCGGCGGATTGACGCCCGATCCTGTGGTCAGCGCGCTGAAGCATTTTTCGGAAGATTTCGAGGTGCGCGCGTAACGGCGCCGCCAACGGTGATGGCGTCATTCCCGCGGAAGCGGGAATCCATTTTGCTTCGGGCAATGCAAGAAAATGGATCTCTGCTCGCGCAGGGATGACGGCAACGGAGAACAGGCGCCGAAGGGCGCAGGAGAAGAACCATGTTGTCGATCAACGAAACCGATCTCGGCACTCCGAAGTCGAAGGCGACCCAGGAGGTCGCATTGACCATCGACGGACGCGAGGTGCGCGTGCCGGCAGGTACGTCGGTGCTGCGTGCTGCCGCTGAAGTCGGCATCCAGATTCCGAAGCTCTGCGCGACCGAGCTGCTCGACGCGTTCGGTTCGTGCCGCCTGTGCCTGGTGCAGATCGAGGGCATGAAAGGCTATCCGGCCTCGTGCACCACGCCGGTCGCGGCCGGCATGAAGGTGACGACGCAGAACACGAAGCTCGCCGACATCCGCCGCGGCGTGATGGAGCTGTACATCTCCGACCATCCGCTCGACTGCCTCACGTGCCCGGCCAACGGCCACTGCGAACTGCAGGACATGGCCGGCGTGGTGGGCCTGCGCGATGTGCGCTACGGCTACGAGGGGGCTAACCACGTTTCTCTCGTTACCCGTGCGATCGTCCCTGATCGCGAGAATCAAGAAGCGGCCATCCATGGCCGCACTCTTCAACTAAAAGCCAACCCGTTGTTCTCCCCGAAAGACGAGTCCAATCCGTATTTCACCTTCGATCCGTCCAAGTGCATCGTCTGCTCGCGCTGCGTGCGCGCCTGCGACGAACAGCAGGGCACGCTGGCGCTGACGATCCAGGGCCGCGGCTTCGATTCGATGGTGTCGGCCAGCCACAGCGATTCGTTCATCGATTCCGAATGCGTCTCCTGCGGCGCCTGCGTGCAGGCGTGCCCGACCGCGACGCTGAGCGAGAAGTCGCTGATCCAGATGGGCCAGGCCGAACACAGCACGATCACGACCTGCGCCTATTGCGGTGTCGGCTGTTCGTTCCGCGCCGAGATGAAGGGCGAGGAAATCGTGCGCATGGTGCCGAACAAGGACGGCCATGCGAACCACGGTCATTCCTGCGTGAAGGGCCGCTTCGCGATCGGTTACGCGACGCACTCCGACCGCATCACCAAGCCGATGATCCGCTCGAAGATTTCCGATCCCTGGCGCGAGGTGTCGTGGGAAGAGGCGATCAACTACGCCTCGTCGGAGTTCAAGCGCATCCAGGCCAAGTACGGCCGCGACTCGATCGGCGGCATCACCTCGTCGCGCTGCACGAACGAGGAAACCTATCTCGTGCAGAAGCTCGTGCGCGCCGGCTTCGGCAACAACAACGTCGACACCTGCGCGCGCGTGTGCCATTCGCCGACCGGCTACGGCCTCAAGAACACGCTCGGCGAGTCGGCCGGCACGCAGGACTTCGACTCGGTCATGCAGGCCGACGTGATCCTGGTCATCGGTGCGAATCCGACCGACGGCCATCCGGTGTTCGCTTCGCAGATGAAGCGCCGCCTGCGCCAGGGCGCACGGCTCATCGTCGCCGATCCGCGCCGGATCGACCTGGTGCGCTCGCCGCACATCAAGGCCGACTATCACTTGAAGCTCAAGCCCGGCACGAACGTCGCGCTGGTCAACTCGCTCGCGCACGTCATCGTGACCGAAGGGCTGGTCAAGGAAGACTTCGTACGCGCGCGCTGCGAAATCGACTCGTTCGACAAGTGGCGCAGCTTCGTCGCCGAGCCGCGCAATTCGCCCGAAGCGATGGAACTGGTCACCGGCGTGCCGGCGACGACCGTTCGCGCGGCCGCTCGCCTGTATGCGACCGGCGGCAACGGCGCGATCTACTACGGCCTCGGCGTGACCGAGCACTCGCAGGGTTCGACGATGGTCATCGGTATCGCCAACTTGGCGATGGCGACCGGCAACATCGGACGCGAAGGCGTCGGCGTCAATCCGCTGCGCGGACAGAACAATGTGCAGGGCTCGTGCGACATGGGCTCTTTCCCGCACGAATTCCCGGGCTATCGCCACGTTTCGGACGACGCCACGCGCATGCTGTTCGAGAAGAGCTGGGGCGTGCACCTGCAGAACGAGCCCGGACTGCGCATTCCGAACATGTTCGAGGCGGCGCTCGACGGCGATTTCATGGGCCTGTACATCGAAGGCGAGGACATCGCGCAGTCCGACCCCAACACGCAGCACGTGACCGCCGCGCTCACGGCGATGGAATGCATCGTCGTGCAGGACCTGTTCCTCAACGAGAGCGCCAAGTTCGCGCACGTGTTCCTGCCGGGGTCGTCCTTCCTCGAAAAGGAAGGCACGTTCACGAACGCAGAGCGGCGCATCTCGCGCGTGCGCAAGGTGATGCAGCCCAAGGGCGGCTATGCCGACTGGGAGATCACGCAGCTGCTCGCCAATGCGATGGGGTACGCGATGAACTATGCGCATCCGTCCGAGATCATGGACGAGATCGCGCGCCTGACGCCGACCTTCACCGGCGTCAGCTTCAAGAAGCTCGATGAGCTCGGCAGCATCCAGTGGCCGTGCAACGAGCAGCATCCGAACGGCACGCCGACGATGCATATCGACGAGTTCGTGCGCGGCAAGGGCAAGTTCATGCTGACCGAGTACATCCCGACAGCGGAAAAGGTCAATGCGAAATTCCCGCTGATCCTGACCACCGGGCGCATCCTCAGCCAGTACAACGTCGGCGCACAGACGCGGCGCACCGCCAACAACATGTGGCACGCTGAGGACCGCCTCGAGATCCATCCGCAGGATGCCGAAGATCGCGGCATCAACGATGGCGACTGGGCCGGCATCTCCAGCCGCGCCGGCGAAACCGTGCTGCGCGCGATCATCAGTGACCGCATGCAGCCCGGCGTCGTCTACACGACGTTCCATTTCCCCGGCTCGGGCGCCAACGTGATCACGACCGACAACTCGGACTGGGCGACCAACTGCCCCGAGTACAAGGTCACCGCGGTCGAAGTCACGCGCGTCAGCCAGCCGTCCGAGTGGCAGAAGCGCTTCCACGAATTCAGCGAGCAGCAGCAGGATCTGCTCGACCGGGCGAAGGCGCGCGATGCGGTGCCCTCGGCCTGAGGCCGCCGCGACCGATATCGCGGACTCGATCTCCGGCACGGCATCCGGCGCGGCAGAGCACGTCGGCTACGTGCGCCGCTCGGTGCGGCGGTGGCGCGGCGGCCAGACCGCGCAGCTGAGCGACTGCATCGCCGAGGAGGTGCCGATCGCGCTGCTCTACAACGAGCGCCCGCATGTCGTGATGATGGCGACACCGCGCGATCTCGACGACTTCGCGCTCGGCTTCTCGCTGAGCGAGGCGATCATCGGCGACGCGCGCGAGCTGGAATCGGTCCAGACGCAGACCCTGCTCGAAGGCATCGAAGTGCGCTTGCGCGTGCCCGAAGCGCGTGCCGATGCGCTCGAAACGCGCCGGCGCAACCTGACCGGACGCACCAGCTGCGGCCTGTGCGGCGCGCAGGCACTGGAAGACGCGGTGCGCCAGCCGGCGCCGGTGAGTGGCGGCCCGCGGATCGACAGCGCGATCCTGCAGCACGCGCTGGCGCAGATGCACGAGCGCCAGCCGCTCAACGTCGCGACCGGTGCCACGCATGCAGCCGCCTGGGCGCGCGCGAACGGGGACATCGTTCTGCTGCGCGAGGACGTCGGCCGTCACAACGCGCTCGACAAGCTCGTCGGTGCGCTGACGCGCGCCGGCGAAGACGTGCAAGGCGGCTTCCTCGTCGTGACCAGCCGCGCGAGCTACGAGATGGTGCAGAAGGCGGCGACGCTCGGCATCACCTTGATCGCGGCGATCTCGGCGCCGACCGCGCTCGCGATCCACCTCGCCGACCAGACCGGCGTCACCTTGATCGGCTTCGCGCGCAGCGAAAGCCATGTCGTCTACACGCAGCCGCAGCGCATCCTCGACGCCCGGCCGGAGCCTTCCGCATGAGCAGCACCGCAGAGCACACGCGAAACAACGTCGACCATCTGGTCCAGATGGCGAACGACATCGGCCACTTCTTCCAGTCCGAGCCCGACCACGAGGCCGCCGTTGCCGGCGTCGCCGCGCACATCCGGCGCTACTGGGAACCGCGCATGCGCAAGCACATCTACGCGCACCTCGACCAGGGCGGCGCCGGTCTCACGGACATCGCGCGCGACGCCATCGCGCGATTGGCCGAGCAGGCGAAAGCGGCGTCCTGACGCGGGCTCGGGACTCTTGGGAGACGGCGGCTCAGAAGATTGAGCGACGAAGCGCACGAAGAACACGAAGAACACGAAGAACACGAAGAAAAAATCTGCCGGCGATGCCTTCGTCGAAGCGATCCTGATCGAAAGCTTTTCCTTCGTGCCCTTCGTGTTTCAGTCTTCAGAGTTCCGGTCCCAACGCCGGACACACTCACGGCCCCAGCGCAAACGGACAGATGTTGTTCCAGATCTGCCCGAGCTGCTGCACGGTGTACGTGTGCCCGCCCGCGAAGCGGATGTAGAACAGGTCTTGGTTGAGCACCCAGCCGCCGTTCTCGAAACGCGTCGGATCGTCGCCGGCACCGTATTGCAGGTACAGCGGGTCGCTGGTGCCGAGGTGGATGTCGACTGGGATCTTGGGGTGCGTGCCGGTCAACAGCGCGCTGCAGGTCGGCGGGAAGGAGCCGTCGTCGGTGCAGGCGTATTGCTCCAGCGAGCCTGCGCTCACGCCATAGGCCGCGAAGAAATCGGTATTGCCGAGCGCAAGCCAGTGGCCGTAGTGGGCGCCGGCCGAGAAACCCCATAGATAGACGCGGCTTTGCTCGACGTTGTAGCTGGCGAAGGCATCGCCGAGCGCGGCGTCGATTTCTTCGATGTCGCCGGCCGCGCCCCAGCCGCCTTGAGTGGAGTTGCCGGCCACCGCGATGACGATGAAACCGTCCAGGTCCGACCAGCTCGACCAGTCGCTGCGCACCTGCTGCGCGGCCGTCGACACCGGCAGGCTTTGGCCGCGCAGGGCCAGCAGCAGCGGCCACGAGCGCGCCGGAGTGTAGTTGGCCGGGACATGCAGGTAATAGCTGCGCGTGCCGAAGCCGGGTACGGCGATCGTGCGTGTCACGTTGCCGGGGTAGGCGCCGCCGCTGCCGTTGGACGGATCGTGCGGCACGGCCGGTAGCTCGAAGCCGTCGCGAAAGATCACCGTCGACGCCGGACAGTAGGACGGCGGCAGCGGCACGGTCGTGGCGGCGCCGGCGGCCACGGCAGCCCCGGACAGCATCACGCTGCATAGAATTCTGGGCAGGAAGCGCATCATGAGCATCATCCTAGCCGTTGCGCCGACGTCCGTCAGAGGCCGCGGGCCCCGTTCAAACGTACGCCGGAGTAGGGTGAGGCCCCGGCATCGCCACAATTGCGGCGGCGCAAGATGGATAGTTCGCCGAACTAAGGGCTAAGATCGCGGCCGATTTGTTATAAACCCGCAAAATGCCGTCGGCGAGAAAGGAGTTCATATGCAGCATAGATCCGGTCGTTCCCGCCTCGCCCCTGCACTGGCCGCGCTGCCGTTGGCGCTGGTCGCAGCCATCGCCGGGCAACGCGTGCAGGCCGCCGGCTTCCAGTTGCAGGAGAACGATGCAGAAGGCATGGGGCGCGCTTACGCAGGCGCCGGTGCCGCACCCGGCGATTGCGCCGTGGTGGAGAACAACCCGGCCGCGATGAGCGAATTCAACATGTCCTGCCTGCAGGGCGACCTCACCGCGATCAATTTCGGCACCCACTTCCACGGCAGCGGCACCGACATCCTCGGCGACCCGCTGACCGGCAGCAACGGCGGCGACGGCGGTACGACCCTGCCGGTTCCCGCGTTCCACTACATCCGGCCGATCAACGATCAGTTCGCGCTCGGCGCGGCGCTGAACGTGCCGTTCGGCTTCCAAACCGAATACGACGATCGCTGGATGGGCCGCTACCAGGCGCAGACGACCAAGCTGCAGTCGCCGGCGCTGACCTTCGCCGGTTCGTGGAAGATGTCCGACCAATTCTCGGTCGGCCTCAGCATCATCGCGCAGCGCACCAGCGCGACGCTCGGCCAGGCGATCAACATCGGCACGATCGTCTTCACCGAGAGCGGCGCGCTGTCGCCGCAGGAAGCCGATGGCCGCGGCACGCTGAAAGGCCACGACTGGGGCTTCGGCGCCGGGCTCGGCCTCTTGTGGAAACCGACCGATGTCGATCGCGTCGGCTTCAACTTCCACTCGCAGATCGTCCACCACATCACGGGCAACGCCACGTTCGAGATTCCCTCGAATCTCGTGCCGCTGTTCGGCGGCGCCTTCGTCAATACCAAGGGCAATGCGAGCATCGCCACGCCGGCCTACGCGAGCCTCAGCTGGTGGCATACCGCGAACGATCGCCTGAGCTTCGGCGCCGATCTCGGCTACACGCACTGGTCGAGCTTCAAGCGGTTGGACGTGGTCTACGCCAATCCGGCGCAGGCACCATTCAATTCGCCGTCGATCTTCGATTTCAGGGACACCTGGTACGGCTCGATCGGCGCGGACTACCGCCTCGACAACCAGTGGACCCTGCGCGCGGGCATCGCCTACGACCAGACACCGACGGTCGACGCGCATCGCGATCCGCGCATTCCCGACGGTTCGCGCAAATGGGTCTCGTTCGGCGTCGGCTACAAGGCCAGCGAGACGATGAGCTTCGATCTCGGCTACACGCATTTGTTCGTCGATGACGGTCACGTCAACGACACGTCCGCAACCTTCGACAGCCTGGTCGGCAACTTCGAGAGCTACGGCAACCTGCTCGCCGTCTCGGGGCAGATCCTGTTCTGAGATTTCCAAGGGTTTGGGGAGACGTCGGCGGGCACCTTCGGGTGCCCGTCGTTTTTCTGGTGAGCGTGCCGCTACCGCTCACCTGCCAATTGTAAAGATCTGACAACGAGGGTGCGCAATGGCAATGCTGCGCAGCGGCCGTCGTCGACGAGTTCGCGGCCGCGGCATCGAAGTGCGCACGGCCCAAGCGCCGCGCGTGAAGCGCGCGTGATCGTGGCGTGACAGCCGGGTGAAGAACCCGGTGTGATGGGAGTCGCGCCTGCGTCACGCCCGCCGGCACCGACACCCGGTCGATCGATTCGGAGAATTCTCCCGAGAAGGCGCACAACCGCATGCGGCCTGCATCGCAGACACGCACGCGCGCTTGACGCGCGCGTTCGGCGATTGCGAGAGCTCATCGCCCGGCTGCACGTGCGTGTACGGACGCAAGAAAATGCCGGACGAATGAGCGCCGGCGGCATCATTCCTGCATTACGGGCGGTGCGCCGGCGATCGCCCGGCGTCCTGGACGCCGGGGAGCGTCGCTTCGCACAGGGGAGAAATCGCGAATGTCACACCTACCCGCAGCGATGCGCCGGCATCGGCGTGCGCTTTCCACTTTTGTATTTTTGCTCAGCGCCGGCTGGGCCAGCGCCGGCGCTCCCGACGCCTACAGCCTTGCCGGCTCGGTCGTCGCGGCCAGCGGCGTGCATCTGGCCAGCAACGCCTGCCTGACCCTCTCGTCGACCATCGGCCAACCCGTCGCGGGAATCGCGAGGGAACTGCCCGTGCCGACCTTCGGCTACGAAATCGACGCCGGATTCTGGCCCACGTTCCCTCCGGCCAGTTCCGACACCGTGATGAATGACAACTTCGAGGTCTGCCAATGAAAAACGCATTGCTCTACCGTTCCATACTCCTCGCGCTCGGTATCGCGGTGTCGGCCTCGGCGTTGGCCAACGGCGCCGCTCCCGCGGACGCGCAGTCGCTCGATTTCGTCTACCAGGGCCGTCTGAAGGATCACGGCCACCCGGCCGACGGCAACTACGATCTCGAATTCACGCTGTGGGACGCGCAGACCGGCGGCAATCAGTTCGGCAGTCCCATCGACGAAGCAGGGTGGCCGATCGCCGACGGTGTCTTCTCGATCAACCTGAGCTGGCCGGGCGCATTCGACGGCACGCAGCGCTGGCTGCAGGTGAAGGTCAACGGCCTGATTCTGGAGCGCACCCCGGTCGGCGCGGTGCCGGTCGCCCAGTTCGCGCTCAATGGCGTAGCAGGTCCGGCCGGCGCGACAGGACCGGCAGGACCGACCGGAGCCACCGGCGACACCGGCGCGACCGGACCGGCCGGCGCCCAAGGGCCGACCGGTATCGATGGCGCAACGGGCGCGACCGGAGCGACCGGAGCCACCGGCGTGACCGGAGCAACGGGTCCAGCCGGCGCGATCGGCCCGACGGGCCCGCAAGGTATCCAGGGCGTCGAGGGTCCGACCGGCGCGACCGGTGCCACGGGTGTGACTGGCGCCACGGGCGCCGCGGGCTTGACCGGCGCCACGGGTGCGACGGGTGCCGTCGGTGCGACCGGCGCGGTGGGTCCGACCGGTCCGCAAGGTATTCAAGGCCTCCAGGGTCCCATCGGCAACCCAGGTGCGCAGGGACCGGTCGGCGCGACGGGCAGCATCGGCGCGACCGGTGCGACGGGCCCTGCCGGCGCCACAGGCGCTACCGGTGCCACCGGACCTACCGGCGCCGCCTCGACGGTGCCCGGCCCGACCGGCCCTGCCGGCGCCGCCTCGGTGGTCAAGGATGCCAACGGCCTCGTGCTCGGCAATCTGATTTCGGTCTTCGGCAGCGGCGTGACCGTTTCGAAGAACGGCTACATCGTCAGCATCGGTTTCGACGGCATGTTCTTCGCGTCGCAGATCTGGTGGACCGGCGCTGCCGCCTGCAACGGAACGCCGATCCTCAACGACGGCTGGGGTGGTCAGGGCGGGCAGCCGATCTACTACCGCAGCGTCCAATACTCCGGACAGTCGAACACGCTGCTGATTCCGTCCGGCACGCCGGTCAGGAACATCGTGACCTCGGTCGGTGCGGGCAGCGCCGACCACAGCATCGAGAACTCCGGCAACTTGAACGGCGACTCCGAATGCACGGTGCACCAGGGCAACAACGGCTTCGGCGGCTGGGCGATGACGACGTTCAACGCGGCAACGACCTTGGGTTGGACCATCAACACCAATTGTTCCGCCGATTTGAACGGCACGACCGTCAACAACCGCATCTGCGTGCCCGGCCCGATCCAGTTGCCGTAGGGCCTCGTTCGGAAAGGAGGCGCTGCCGAAATTGCAGCGCCTTCGCCCCAGGCATTGCGGCGGATGCTCGCCGGGGTGGAACGCGCGATGCAGTCGTTCGATGCGCGTGCAGATAAAAAAAGAGCGGCCGAGAGGCCGCTCTTTTCATTCCGATCCGCGCGAGCCGGACGCGCTGCCCGCGCGCGCGAAGCCCTACTCGCTGAGCGTCAGCAACGATGCGTTGCCGCCGGCGGCGGTCGTGTTGATCGTCAGCGTGCGCTCGGTCGCGAAGCGCAGCAGATAGTGCGGGCCGCCGGCCTTCGGGCCGGTGCCGGACAGGTTCTCGCCACCGAACGGCTGCACGCCGACGACCGCGCCGATCTGGTTGCGGTTGACGTAGCAGTTGCCGACCTTGGCGCGGCGCGCGATGTGCTCGATCGTCGCGTCGATGCGGCTGTGGATGCCGAGCGTGAGGCCGAAGCCGGTCGCGTTGATCGCATCGATGACGCCGTCCAGATCGCTGGCCTTCCAGCGCACGACGTGCAGCACCGGTCCGAACACCTCGTGCGTGAGCAGTTTCAGGTCGGCAATCTCGTAGGCGCGCGGCGCGAAGAAGGTGCCGTGAGCCGCATCCGCCGGCAGCTTCGCCTCGCTGATCTTCTTCGCCTCGCGATCCATGCGCGCAGCATGTTCGACCAGCGCGTTCTTCGATGGTTCGTCGATCACCGGCCCGACGTCGGTCGACAGCACCGACGGATCGCCGACGACGAGCTCGTCCATCGCGCCGGCGAGCATCTTGATCACCTTGTCGGCGATGTCTTCCTGCACGAACAGCACACGTGCGGCCGAGCAGCGCTGGCCGGCCGAGTCGAACGCGGACGTGACCACGTCCTTGACCAGCTGCTCCGGCAGCGCCGAGGAGTCGGCGATCAGCGCGTTCTGTCCGCCGGTCTCCGCGATCAGCGCGGCGATCGGCGAATTGCGCGCGGCCAGCGTGCGGTTGATCGTCCATGCCGTTTCGGTGGAACCGGTGAAGCAGACGCCGGCGATTTCCGGGCGCGTCAGCAGCGTGCTGCCGAGCACCGATCCCTTCGCCGGCACGTACTGCAGCGCGCCTTCGGGCACGCCGGCTTCGTGCAGCAGCTTGATCGCGGCGTAGCCGATCAGCGTGGTCTGGTCGGCCGGCTTGGCGATCACCGCATTGCCGGCGGCGAGGCCGGCCGCGACCTGGCCCATGAAGATCGCCAGCGGGAAGTTCCACGGGCTGATGCAGACGAACACGCCGCGCCCGCGCAGGAACAGCTGGTTCGATTCGCCGGTCGGCCCCGGAAGGTTTTCCGGCTGGCCGAACAGCTTGCGCGCCATCGCGGCGTAGTAGCGGCACAGGTCCGCCGCTTCGCGCACTTCGGAGATCGCCGCGGCGAGCGTCTTGCCGGCTTCGTGCACGGCGAGGGCGATGAATTCGGGGCGGCGTTGCTCGAGCAGGTCGGCCGCGTGCTCGAGGATCGCAGCGCGGCTGGCGGCCGGCAGCAGATCCCAGCTTTCCTGTGCGGCGACGGCATTGCCGAGCGCCTTTTCAATCGTCGCGGCGTCGGCGTTGCGGCTCTCGCCGATCACGCGGCGGCGATCGGCCGGATCGGTGACCAGGCGCATTTCCGAGCTGGTCGCGGCGCCGGGCACCAGCGGCGACGCCTTCCAGCCCGCCTTGTGCGCGTTAACCGCGTCGGCGAGCGCCCTGAGTTCGTTGTCGTTGGCGATGTTGACGCCCATGGAATTCTTCCTGCGGACATGGTTTGGATTCTGCGCAAGCGCGGAATCGTCGCCGAAGAGGCCGACCGGCAGCGGAATGCGCGGATGCGGCTTGGAGGGGTAGGCACGCGCCGTTTCGGACGGGTCGGCGACGAGGTCGCGAATCGACACGTTTTCGTCGACGACGCGGTTCACGAAGGAGGTGTTTGCGCCATTTTCCAGAAGGCGGCGGACGAGATAAGGCAACAAGTCCTCATGGCTGCCGACCGGCGCGTAGACGCGGCACGGCACGTCGAGGTTGGCCTTGCCGATGACCTCGGCGTAGAGGTCGGCGCCCATGCCGTGCAGCCGCTGGAACTCGAACGGACGGCCTTGGGCATAGTGGTGGATCGCCGCGATCGTATGCGCGTTGTGCGTCGCGAACTGCGGGTAGATCGCTTCGCTGCCGGCCGCCAGCAGGCGCCGGGCGCAGGCGAGGTAGGACACGTCGGTGTTCGGCTTGCGCGTGTAGACCGGATAGCCGGCAAGCCCCTGTTCCTGCGCACGCTTGATCTCCGAATCCCAATAGGCGCCCTTGACGAGGCGCACGCACCAGCGCCGCTTCGCCTTGTGGGCGGTCTCGGCGAGCCAGTCGATCACGAACGGCGCGCGCTTCTGGTAGCCCTGCACGGCGAGGCCGAAGCCGTTCCAGCCTTCCAGCGAGGGATCGGCGAAGACCGCGCCGATGACGTCGAGCGACAGTTCGAGGCGGTCGGCTTCTTCGGCGTCGACCGTCATGCCGATGCCGTTCTTCATGGCTAGTTGCGCGAGCTCGAGCAGCTTGGGCGTGAGCTCGGCGTGCGCGCGCGCGCGCTTGGCGACTTCGTAGCGCGGGTGCAGCGCGGACAGCTTGACCGAGATCGACGGCGCATCGAGCACGCTGGCGAACGGCCCGCGCTTGCCGAGGGCGGCGATCGCGTCCTTGTAGGCGCGGTGGTAGCGCTCGGCATCCGCCGCGGTCAGCGCGGCCTCGCCGAGCATGTCGTAGGAATAGCGGTAGGCCGCGTTGTCCTTCTCGGCGGAGCGGTCGAGCGCCTCGTCGATGCTGCGGCCCATCACGAACTGGTGGCCCATGATGCGCATCGCCTGGCGCACGGCGAGGCGGATCACCGGTTCGCCGGCGCGGCCGACCAGGCGCTTGAGCGCGCCGGTGAAGTCGCGCCGGGTCTCCTCGGCCAGGTTGACCAGGTGCCCGGTCAGCATCAGGCCCCAGGTCGAGGCATTGACGAAGACCGAATCGCTGCTGCCGACGTGCTTCTTCCAGTTCGCCTCGCCGAGCTTGTCGCGGATCAGCTTGTCCGCCGTCGCGCTGTCGGGGATGCGCAGCAGCGCTTCGGCCACGCACATCAGAAGGACGCCCTCTTCGCTGGAGAGGTCGTACTGGCGCATGAACGACTCGACGGCGCTCTGGTCGCCGGCCCGGGCCCGCACGCGCGCGACGAGTTCGGCGGCGCGGGCGAGCACGAGTTCGCGCTCGGCCGGCGGCAGGCTCGCCTGCGCGAGCAGTTCGTCGACGGCGTCGGTTTCATTGCGCAGCCAGGCGGCGGTGATGCGCGCGCGCGCCGGCTCGATCGCGGCCGGCAGTTCGGGATTCAGGAGTTCGCTCAAGGCGTTCGAGTCTCGCGGGGGCGGCGCCGAGGCCGGCGCCACAAAGGCGCGTAGTGTAGTGACGCCGTCGATGGGGGCCAAGGAGGGCACCGCCGACGTGGCACTGCCGCGACGCCGCAACAAACTTGCGGCAGTTTGTCGCATAACAAGCGGGTGCGGACGGGCTCCGGAGGCCGGCGAGCGGGGCCGCGGCGGCGTATGCGACGGCCGGGCTTGCGCAAAGGGGGCGCCGGTCGGCGCCGCTTCGGCGCGCGCCGGGGCCGGACCGGCCGCCTGCGCCGCGGCGCCGCAGCCATTCGTGTTGCCGCTTTCGCGCGCGCTCCACTATCATCGCGCAGTTCCATTGCCGCGATCGAAGTGCCGGCCCCTCTCGGGTTGCGGCGCTGCGGCGACGGCGCGGACAGCGAATCCGAGTACTCGAACAAGGTGATGGCGATGATTTCATTCGGGGTCCCGCGCGCCTGTCGCGCCTTCGCGGCGCTGGCGCTGCTGCTGAGCGGTTCTGCGGCGTTCGCCAATCCGACGCCGTGGCAGCTCAACATGACGCCCGGCGTGACGCCGATCTCGCAGCGTATCCACGACGTGCACATGCTCGCGTTCTGGGTCTGCGTGGCGATCGGCGTCGTCGTGTTCGGCGCGATGATTTACGCGATGGTGAAGTTCCGCAAATCGAACGGCGCGGTCCCCGCGAAGTTCAGCCACAACTCCACGATGGAAGCGATCTGGACCGTCGTCCCGATCATCATCCTGGTCGTGATGGCGTGGCCGGCCACCAAGCTGCTGGTCGACATGGCCGATGTCGAGAATTCCGACATGACGATCAAGGTCACCGGCTACCAGTGGAAGTGGCGCTACACGTACGTCGACTACTACAAGAAGGCGTCCGGGCTGAATTTCATCTCGAGCCTCGACGCCGAATCCAACCGCGTGCGCCAGCTCGGCTCCGGCCTCGATCCGAATTCGATCAAGGACGGCAACTACCTGCTCGACGTCGACAAGCCGCTGGTCGTGCCGGTCGGCGTGAAGATCCGTTTCGTCATCACCGCCGACGACGTGATCCACGCCTGGTGGGTGCCCAGCCTCGGCTGGAAGCAGGACGCCATCCCGGGAATCATCAACGACAACTGGACCCGCATCGACACGCCCGGCGTGTACCGCGGCCAGTGTGCGGAGCTGTGCGGCAAGGACCACGGCTTCATGCCGATCGTGGTCAGGGCCGTGCCGAAGGCCGAATTCGAACAGTGGCTGGCGACGCAGGAATCTGCGGCCGCGGCCGACAAGAACGCCGCGACAGCCCAGGCTGCCACGCCGCCCGCGACGCAGGGCTGAGCGCCGCGCGCGCTCGTCCGGCAACGTGGAATAACGGAAAAAAGCGGCCATCCCTGACCGCGCAATTCAACACCGAGGTTCGAAGGCCATGGCCGCAGTCAATCCCGCGATCCACGACACGCATCACGATGCGCATGACGACCACGATCACAAGCCGCACGGCTTCCTGCATCGCTGGCTGTTCACGACGAACCACAAGGACATCGGGACGCTGTACCTGATCTTCTCGCTGACGATGTTCTTCATCGGCGGCTCGATGGCGATGATCATCCGTGCGGAACTCTTCAAGCCGGGCCTGCAGCTCGTGCAGCCGGAGTTCTTCAACGAAATGACCACGATGCACGCGCTGATCATGATCTTCGGCGCGGTCATGCCGGCCTTCGTCGGCCTCGCCAACTGGATGATCCCGCTGCAGGTCGGCGCGCCGGACATGGCGCTGCCGCGCATGAACAACTGGTCGTTCTGGATCCTGCCGTTCGCGTTCTTTCTGCTGATTTCGGAAATCTTCATGCCCGGCGGCGGCCCGCAGGGCGGCTGGACGATGTATCCGCCGCTGGTGCTCGAAGGCGGCACCAACGTCGCCTTCATGATCTTCGCCGTCCACCTGATGGGTATCAGCTCGATCATGGGTGCGATCAACATCATCGCGACCATCCTCAACATGCGCGCGCCGGGCGTCGACCTGCTCAAGATGCCGCTGTTCGTGTGGTCGTGGCTGATCACCGCGTTCCTGCTGATCGCAGCGATGCCGGTGCTCGCCGGCGCGGTCACGATGCTGCTGACCGACAAGTTCTTCGGCACCAGCTTCTTCAACGCTGCCGGCGGCGGCGACCCGGTGATGTTCCAGCACATCTTCTGGTTCTTCGGGCACCCCGAGGTCTACATCATGATCCTGCCGGCGTTCGGCATCGTGTCGG